>Ga0315282_10000388_pt1 | contig 87640 bp, 93 predicted proteins | sample YL17G07_20_MG_FD_203693 | JGI IMG/M metagenome (GOLD analysis project Ga0315282, IMG submission 203693) | Sediment microbial communities from Yellowstone Lake, YNP, Wyoming, USA - YL17G07_20 | ecosystem: Environmental > Aquatic > Freshwater > Lake > Sediment | place: USA: Wyoming | collected...
GACCAACGTTTCCAGAATAGCCCATCCCTTCTGGATTTTCCAAATCCAAAAACCCAGATGGGTTGGGCACCTCAAAACGTCAACCGTTGTCCTTTTCTTGATCGCCCACTAAGTTGACAGTCACGATGGGAAGACTTAAGAAGACGGACTGGAATCGCCCCTTTTGGGTGACTAATATTTCGGCGTCGTTCTTGGATGTGCTCAAGGTCCCGGTAATATCTGCCTTCTACGAGGTTTTCGACCTCACCCGAGACGGGAAAACCTTACTCTACTCTACAAACCGTACAGGGAACCTCGAATTCTATCGTCAGCGCGCGAAGCCCGGCTCAAAGCCGGTTCAGCTCACCAAAGGCAAAGATCCCGTAGATCTCGGGCTATTCTCCCCGAATGGCCGTGAGATTGCCTTCCCAAAAGACCGTGATGGAGACGAGACTTATCACATGTATCTGCTCCCAATCGAGGGCGGAAAGCCGCGAAGAATCACCAAGACTCCTCAAAGAATGTGGGGTGGGTTTGATTGGAATCCGAACGGAAGGGAAGTCACTCGACCCATTTCCCAGAAGAATTCCTGCGGCTTGGAGACGATCAATACCGTCAATGGCGAGTGCTTTATGCTGATGGAGCCAACACCGCCGATTACCTCATTGGTCTATTCTCATGATGGCAAATACATCGCATGCGATGCTATGGTGAATCCCAAGAGCCAAGAAATCCGGGTCTTCAAGAGAGATGATCCTTCGGATACGGTCATCTACAGTGTCAAGAAGGACTCCAGAGATGATTCCCCTTCCTTCTCCCCGGATGATAAGAGGCTCGCCTTTGCGAGCGACGCTAAGGGAGTGCGCCAGATTGTTATTCAGGGTCTCCGGGAACAGTCACGACAGTTCTTGGACCTCGCGAGCGGTGAAGAGGTGATGGGACAGCCAGTCTGGGGACCGAAGGCAGATAGGTTGTTCTACATCGTCAGTAAGCACAGCCGAACAGTCGTCCGCGAGCATAAACTGACCCAGAGGAAGGGCATGGATCTTCCGTTTCCTGAGGGTACGATCTCATGCGTCAAGGTTGCTTCCGATGGATCTTTAGCCGCGCTCCACTCTTCGATGACCTCCCCACCTGCGATCTACATGCGAAGAAAGGGCTCGAATTCCGTATTGGCGTTGACCCCGCAGAGATATCGTGTTGATCTGTCCAAGCTCGCCACTCCTAGATCCGTCTGGTACAAATCCTTCGACGGGCGCAGCATTCATGCGTGGTATTTGCCTGCTGCATCAGAGGCAAGATCTAGTCCCGCAGTTGTTTGGGTGCATGGCGGTCCCATTTCGCAGGTTTTTGATGATTGGATTCCTGCCGGTTTCCTGCGATCTCTATCGTTGAGTGGATTTGGAGTTATCGCTCCGAATTTCAGGGGCTCGACAGGGTATGGAGCCGAGTTTAGGAAGCTGAATATTGGAGATCTCGGCGGAGGGGATTTGGAGGATGTCGTATACGCTGCCGAATGGCTTCGCAAACAGAAGGGCATTCAAGGGGGAAGGATAGCGGTTGCCGGAGCGTCATACGGCGGATACATGACCTTGACAGCGCTCACGAGTAAACCGAACGTCTTTGCCGCAGGGGTTGCATATGTTCCGTTCACAGACTTTATTGAATGTTACGAATTGGAAGATGCTGCCTTCCGCGCAGGTGACGAAGAGCTGTGGGGAGGGGCGTATGCGGGGAAAGAGAAACTCATTCGGAGCAGGTCTCCGATCACCCACATATCAAAGATAAAGGCTCCGGTCTTGATCAAAGCAGGAAAGACAGATGTAAGGTGCCCTATACAACCCCTACTGAAGTTTGTCAAGAGACTGAGAGAGATGGACCATCCTCACGAATTCATTCTTGACGACAAGGCCGGACACATCTCCTCAAGATGCGATTGGAGGGAGAACGCTCGTCAAGTCAGTATCATGATCGATTTCCTCAAGAAGAATCTGACTTGAGCCGGATTTGAACTTTTTGCACTGGCCAAATTTCAATTCCGCGATTTTAGCACCGAGCTAAACTCCTTTTCTTCTTTCCTTCTCCTATTGTCTTTTCCGAGGCGAGAACCCTTTTCTTTCTTCGCACTCTCGTGGACCAGACTTGCTCACATCAGGCGCGAACACCGTCGGAATAAGGATCCCAGACCACCCGCTCGTGATACGGCTCATCGACAGGTTCGGGCCGATAACAGCGACCAGCGCGAACCTGCACTCTCACAAGGACCCAGTCGATGCCACTATGCCGATCAAGGATCTCAAGGGGCATGTCCGGATCTGTATCGACTGTGGGAAGACAAAGTACTCGGAACCCTCAACCATAGTCGATGTGTCTGATGGCACAGTCGAGATTATTAGGAAGGGCGTGGTTTCTCAGGAAGCGATAGAGAATGCCCTCCGTCACTGATGACGTGTTGAAGAGGTACCTGCTTGCAGGGAAGATCGCGAAGCAGGCAAGAGAGTTTGGTGCTACAAGCGTGAAGCCAGGTGGAAGCTCGCTCGAGCTGTCGAACGCTATCGAGAGGATTATCAAGGAGAATGGCGGCCTGTGTGCTTTTCCAGTCAACATAGGGATCAACGACATTGCCGCGCACTACACCCCTTCTAAGCAAGATGATGCGAGATTCAACCTGGGTGACATCGTTAAGATAGATGTTGGCGCCCATGTCCACGGCTATCCAGCGGACACATCTGTGACGGTGGAGGTCGGCACGAGGAACAACACGAGGCTCATCGAATGCGCAGATGACGCCCTCAAGATGTGCGTTGAGATGGTAGCTCCTGGAACCACTGTCTCGGCGATGGGCGAGACTGTGTCTAGGACGATACGGGCAGCTGGGTTCAAGCCGATCGAGAATCTGACGGGACACAGCATGGAGAGGTACAACCTCCACGCTGGTCTGAGCATCCCGAACATCGCCACGCGCGACAAGTCGATCGTCCACGAGGGAATGGTACTGGCAATCGAACCCTTCTCGACAACTGGGGCAGGAAGGGTCCATGGCTCTGGACGGGGGAACATATACAGGATCGTCCGAGAGAGGAAAGCACCTGCAGACGCAGCTGCGCTTTTTTCCAAAATCCAGTCGACCTTCGGCAGTTTCCCGTTTGCTTCCAGATGGTGTGACGAGCTTCATCCGGACGCCGAGAGCCTTGTGCCGAAATTGGCCAGGTTGGGCATGATTATGAACTATCCAGTGCTTGCGGAGTCTAGCAGAGGAATGGTCGCTCAGGCGGAGCATTCTGTACTGGTGACAAAGAGCGGGTGTATAGTTCTCACGTGAATTGCCGATCTGGGCGTATGTCAGCATTGCTGTGCAACGACTGCTTCTGAAGATAGGAATAGTGAGGTGGAGAGGCATGACGAACACCTCTTTTGTGAAAAAGTTGTGGGTGGTTCGAAATTCTGGAGGAAATGGCGAGGTGTGTTGGTGATGCCTCTCCATTTTGGAGGGAATATCAGGATTTCCTCCGGACCTGATGAGGGTTAATTGTCCGTATCCCCTTTAATGCCTTTCGGTTTAACCATTCGAACCAGGTTTGACACCTGCCGCAACATTTATTCGAGGGATTGGCAAGCAGATTCCGTCAGAGGCCATAGCGGTTTCGCATCCAGATGCCTTTCCATCTGTAAGAATGTCAAGTCTCGAACAAAATTCGAAGGCCTCTCGCCGGAGAATGTTTATTACCTCACCTCCCCTAACGACAACTTCAAGCGAGGGTAGCCAAGCTCGGTCAAAGGCGACAGACTCAAGATCTGTTCTCGCAGGAGTCCCCCGGTTCAAATCCGGGCCCTCGCACATTTAATGGGGGTAAACTATTTATGGCCAGATTTATATCCGGTGTCGATGAAAAAAGGCCCCGGAAGGCCGAATAAGGGGAAGACGGCGACGATTGGGGATAGGACTGTGACCGTCTACGTGCCTACCTCGGACATGTTCGAGGAGTGGAAAGCAGAGGCCGCTATACACGGAGTTTCCGTGTCTCGATTCGTCTATGAATTGATCGACGATGCGATAAGGAAGGGCGATGCGGCCTTTACGCCACGCGAAGAACTCGAGAAGCAGATCAAGGACCTGATGATAGAGGTGATGAAGCTCACTGAGCGTCTCGCGCAGGCGGAAGCGTTGCTGAAGCAGGATAGCGAGACCATCGCGAAGTACAGGGAGAAGGTCTCCGCGATTCCTTCCAAGATCGACGCCGCGTTCACGAGGAAGCTCGCGGGGTTGTTCCTGGAGCGCGAGGTCATCCCTTTGAATGATATCCCAGGTCTGCTGGGCATCAAGTTCTCAGATGCTGATGGGATGGCCAAGATCTCCGATTCTATGGTCTTCTTGACCGCGTGCGGACTTATCGATCAGAATCTTGCTGAGGGGAGGTGGAAGGCTGAACGAGGGCACAAGTACCGTGGCACAAGCAGGTCCCGGGGACATCAGCAAGTACATTGAGGATTTCACCGAGGATTGCCGCGTCCGAGGGATGACCCCTTACTCAATCCATTCGTACTCATCGGCCCTGCGCAGCTTCAGGAATCACCTCGAGAGCATGGGTATCTGCAAAGTTGCCCAAATAGACAAGAACGCCATGAAGGAGTACATCAGAGTCCTCCGCCTGAAGCGGAACCTAAGCACGTCTACAATCGAGAACCATTTGTCATCGATCTCCTCGTTCTTCGACTTTCTTGATTACCAAGACGTCATCGAAGAGAACATTGCCCTTGCTGTTCGGAAGAGATACCTACGCAGGTACAAGGGGGACGGTCCTGGGGACGCCCATTCAAGGAAACTGATCACGACCGAGCAGCTCAAGATGCTGGTGGACGCAGTTCTGAGCCCCAGGGACAAGGCAGTGATTGTCCTTCTCGCAAAGACAGGGATTAGGCGTGGCGAACTCGTGACAATCGACTTGGACGATGTGGACATGGTCCATATGAAGATCACTCTGAAGCCAAAGGCCAAGAGATCCAACAGAGTTGTGTTCTTCGATGAAGAGGGCGGGCGGGTGCTCAACCGGTGGCTTGCTATCCGAGGAAGGTATGCGGCCAAGGATTCGAAGGCACTGTTCGTTACGACCGGAGGCGGCAAGTTGAACAGAAATGGAGTCTACGAGGTCGTGACGAGGTACGCGAAGCTCGTTGGGCTGCACAATCCAGATTCAGACAGGCTGGAGGACCACTTCACGCCGCATTGCCTCCGTCACTGGTTTACGACTTATCTCAGGCGGAACGGTATGCCTAGAGAGATGGTCCAGGAGTTGCGGGGCGATGTTCGCTGGGAAGCGATTGACATATACTATCACATCGACGAAGAGCTGTTGAGGAGAGCTTATCTAGCCGCTATTCCCAAGCTTGGAATCGAGTAGAATGATATTGCATCTCGGTTGTACATCTTTTTCAGGTTCTCAGGGAGCCGTGATTGAACCGGAGACACTGGCCGCTTCTCAATCAGAGTATTACTGCACCGAGCCAAATTCCTTGTCCCGCTTTTTTCAGACCCGCTCTACGGATTTTTCTAACTATGCCTATAAACGATTGCGGCGGGGTTTCTGGACTCCGTTTCTCCGAACTCATTTATAGTGTGAGAGCCCCTTCTTCCTGGGGGACTGTGGAGAATTGTCGCCGATTGTGCTTGTAGAAATGGGTGAGAAGGATGAGGAGACAACGGTAATCACGGGAAAGAACATCCTCCTCAAACTCTTCGAGGAGAAGAGCAAGGAGTCGTGGCTCGCCAATCCTGAAGTCAAGAGCGTTCTCAGTTATTCAGAATTTCTGTGTGGCGAGGATCCTCGAAAGCATGTCACAGCAATTCTCGACGCTTATGACAAACAACAGGAGTTGTGTCGTCAGGTCTTGACTGCTCCTCTAAGCGATATTGGGGATTCTCGAGACTTTCGCGTGATAAGTGAGTTCCTTCGACGAACAAATCTGAGACTGGACTTCTATCAACCGAGACGAAAATGGAAGTCATCCAAGCAGAAGAAGAAAGCCGACCAGAAGTATGCTGAAGACTTGGCATGGCAGCTAGTTCAAGCAGTCTCCAAGGACTTTGAGAATCGCTTGAAGGGGAATGACAAAGAAATGATGCGGCATGAGAGGGAGCTGCAGAAAGTCCATTCCAGATTACACCTGCTTAAGCCCACGAATGTTCTGGTATGTCCGAAGTGTAGACAACCTTTTGCAGAAGAAAGCTCCGGCCAGTTTGGTGAAACAACGGATCAGCCCTTGAAACAAGTGACCAAGGGAATTGCACTGCGATGCGTCATGTGGGGGGAATTCAAGGGCACCAGGAAGTGCGAGACATGCAAGACGGAAGTGACGAGAAAGAACGCGCGTCGAATTGCCGTGCACGAGATAGATGAAGACATTGTGAAGATGTTTAGGCAGAATCTGTGGTTTGAGGAATACTTTGCCAGAGTTCTGGAGTCTCTTGGATGGAAAGTCTGGAAACGACCAAGAGTAATGGGGATGTCCGGCATCCTCCATGAGATAGATGCTGTGGGAATCAAGAATGGATATGTGGTGTGTGCGGAGTGCAAAACATCGAAGAGAGTCAACCGTGAGGAGGTTTTCACTTTTGCCGTCAAACTGGCGGACATCAAGGCCCATTTCGGCGTCCTTGCAATGCTTGGCAGTCCAGCGGAATCTGAGACCAAGGAATTCCTTGCCAAGAATCCCGCTATGTTGCCCATAGAGGGAATCGCCATCAAAACTAGAGAGACTCTGGCTCAGGACCTCAAGTCCACAACCATAGGAAGAATCTGATCTGTTGAACCGAGAGCACCTGCTGTTCCTCGATCAGAGCATTATTGCACCGAGCTAGACTCCTTCTTTCTTCTCTTCTTCAGCTTTATCGATTGTCTCTTTCTCATTGGGAACAGAAGTGCCCTATGGATACTCTCTCGTAGGCGCGGGCTCCTGTAGAAGATGGTTCAGCTTATCCAGATGAATGCTAGGGCAGGGTGAACCGATTCTTCCTTCAACTGGAATTCAATTCACAGTCTCTTACGAGTGCTTTTCAGTTCATGGTCTAGGACGGTCTTTCCTTTGATATACTCTTCTGCTTCGCCCTTCCCAATGAGTTCTCTGGAGACGGCAAACTCCTTTTCGCTGGAAACGGATTCGTGAACTCTGGAGAATGCATTGAGCGCTCTGAGTTTGTCGTCGTCCACAGCAGCCTCTTGGTAATGCTCGAGCGCCAATTTCGCTTGTGGCTCATCCAGATCCATGAGCACCCTCTCAACCCATCTCTCTCGGGGTTCTCCGAGAATTGGATTCACCGTGAGGCTTTTTCGATCGAAAAATCGCAGGATCGAATGAATGTCAGCTTGAACTGGTGGCAACTCTTCTTCGTCAATAGCTTCGCGTGCGACGTTCCCCTGACTGGCAGAGTCCTCCTTTATACCTTTGGGGCGATTGCGCGAGACCTTCGGCGACAAGATGTCTCCAAGAACAAACTGATTCATGTGCACCCCGGAGAGATTGCCAGCATCCTGCTCGAATCGAGGAACGTCGGAGAGGATGACCGCAACATTCCTGTCCCTGAATGCCTCCCACAGCGCATCATAACTGGCTATCGCCTTTCTGGCTGGAGTGTACCTCACGCCGACGATATGTATCCTCTCGGTGTCAACTAGCGTAGACAGGTAATCTGAAATCTCCTTCAACTGACTAGGATCCGCCGCGCAATCGAGAAAGAAGACAGGTTCCTCTTCGGATTCGTGCTCTATTCGTCGGTATTCCTCAAGAGTCCTCTCCGTGCTTAGTCTGAGCCAGGGCACTGAAATGTACTTCATCCCTGCTTCTTTCTGTATCTTGAACGCAATTCGTAGGAATTTCTCTTTGGTCTTGTCGCTTGCCAGAATTGTTTCAATAGCATTTCGCGGGGGTTGAATATCCGCAAAGACGTAATCGGAGTACTGCATCTTCTGGGAGAATGCCTCGATTGATGCAATCATCCTCTCAGCAACACTATTCGTAGTCAGCAGGTCTTCTACTTCCCCTCTGTTGAGATTCTTGAAGATGCCTGAGATAGGAGACCGCAAGACCGCGGTACTCGGTGCCGTAGCTTTTGCGTTGAAGTCTGTGTTGTTCAACGCTCTCAGAGGCGTCTCAAAGATCGCACCATGATGTTCTAGCCTAAGATGTCTAGTTCTGTAGAAGTATTTTGCAGCATCCTTCTCGTAAGTGTCAAGGAGCTTTACTCTCATGCCTTCCCTTGTCCCCAGACAATAGTCCCGTACTTCTTCTTGAGTTCTGATCTCTCTTTGTATCTTGGGTAGCATGTGTAGACGTACTGGAGTATGTCGCCCCCCCACTGATCCCAGCTCTTACGCTTCTCTTGGATGTCCCTCTGTACTTCATCAGGTAGGTGTCTGAAGAGTTCGGATGCCATCTTCTCGCCTCCCTCAGTGAGGAGAAACCTCTCTTTCTTGGAGTTCTTCTTCCCTTCTATAGCGATGTATCCTGAATGCCAAAGGGAATCGACCGTGTTCATCATCACAAAGCTGTAAGGGCCGAATCTGTAAGGCACAAACCTCGGTTCCTGCGCATCAATCTCGCGCTTCTTGACTACTTCCTCGAAGAAAAGAAACAGCTGCTTGATTAGGGCCGTTCTCCCGTAAATCGGCTTTTCTTTGTGAGCGTAGAGTAAGATGAGAACGGCATCCCTCGCCAGCAACCTCTCTTTCCTTCGCGCCTTTGTCTCAGCAAGCATCGACTTAAGCTCATCATAGGAGTACAATCTTGTGCCATCCGCCAGTGTGTCCATCTCATATCTCATAGTGTCACCTCTATTCTTTCCAGGTTTACAGCCGCAACAGCATTCTCCAAGCGATAGCAGTACATGCAATATGTCCTTCCACCTATCTCGGACAGTATATGAAATTCTTTTGTATTCCACACTCTACCCGCGAAAGTATCCGGCACCGCAATACCGCGGAAGCCGTTCTCGATATCTGTGATATCAATGCCAAGTTTCTCCATCTGATCTGGCAGCGGATCCAGATACCTCACATATCTGAGCAGATCTGCCACTGGCATGGACATTGCGATAAGCGAGTATTTCTTGCGGCAGAAGTCACATGATATCTTGTAGGTGTTTAGGTCAACCGGCACAGCATGGGGAGATGCGAGTTCGGCATCGCCGATCTTCTTTATGAGTTTGGCTACCGATGTCCAACTTCCAGGTTTGAGATCTGCCACTAGGGGATTCCCGCAATAGATGCATTCCATCCTGACAGAATTCGTCATTGGTCCACCAGACGCCTGGAATGCCCCATCCAATCGAATAGATATCCCTGTTAGCATCTATTATTCTTTGGGGTGAATTCTAGCCGCCCATGAGGAATGCCGACTAAAGCTGCAGGTGTGGCGGCGTGAGATTGAAGGGGTCGAGGAAGAAGAAGATCGGCAAGAATGGGATTCGTGGAAAGAGTGCTTGAACTTGCGCGTTCTCTGTCATCTTGATGTGAGCCGGACTTGAACTTGGAAATCTAGCTATCTTTCAATCAGAGGGTTTTTGGTGCCGAGACATAAACCCTTTGTCTCCTCTTCTTCGTCAACGCGAGGAGATCGAGTCCTCGAGCTGCACTTCGGAGGATTCTGAACTGCCCTCTGGTCTATTCCTAACCACGTGACACAAGTCTTCTACTGTCGCCTTTCCTCCCCTATAGTCTTTTCCGAGGGTCAAACGCCTTTCTTCTTCATCAGTCTCTGTGTGGAATCTCTGATGGCCAACAATGCCCCGATTATACAGCCTATACCGAAGAAGGCAAACCAGGTGCTTATCATGGAAAAATGGGAATCTGGCAAGGAGAATGAAAGCGCATAGATGCCTATGCTAATCGACACGCATGCTAATCCGAATGACATCGCCGTGCTGAACAGTTTGTAATGGCCCTCCTCCAATTTGCTCTTTAAGAGTATTGAGTTGAGTAAGCTGATTCTTTCATTGGTGCTCTGCGTTGATTTCGAGATTTCCTCAAGTCTAGCTGAATTCTGCATGACTCTCTTGTCCACTATGGCAATCGAGTCAATCACGCTATCGATCTTCTTCAGGCCATCTTCGAGTGTATTCTTGTCAGATTCTTTCATAGGAGAGACTTCCGCTGCTATCGCCTTTCCTTCCCTATGGTCTTTTCTGGAAGAAGCCATAAGATCGCTCGAACGCGTGACACCTTCTGAATCGATGAACAACAGGTTAAGTCTGACCTAGGCTTTACGATCATCCTTATCAGATCGAAGAGGGATCGTATCGTGAAGTATGGCCAAATACCACTCGGAGCCTGGGTTCGACCTTTACCTGGGAGACTGCCTGGTCCTTCTCGATGAGATGGAATCTGAATCAGTGGACATGATATTCGCAGACCCACCCTACAATCTGTCAAACGGTGGATTCTCCGTCCATGCCGGCAAAAGGGTATCTGTGAACAAAGGATCATGGGACGTCAGCAAAGGATTCGAACAGGATTTTGCATTCCATAAGGAATGGATCTCGAAGTGCAGACAAGTGCTGAAGCCGAATGGAACAATTTGGATCAGCGGGACTTATCATTCGATCTATGCATGTGGGTACGCCCTCCAGCTTCTTGGGTATCACATTCTGAATGACATCTGCTGGTACAAGCCTAACGCAGCGCCAAACATCAGCGGAAGGTACTTCGCGGCGAGCCATGAGACTCTAATCTGGGCACGGAAGAGCGAGAAGAGTAAGCACAAGTTCAACTATGAATTCATGAAGAACTCCGACTGGGGGAAGGATCTATTCAAGCGCCCAGGAAGGTAGATGAGATCTGTATGGGCCATCAATACGCCTCCGCCATGGGAGAAGAAGTTCGGAAAGCACCCTACGCAAAAGCCTCTTGAACTCCTGAAGAGGGTTGTCCTGTCAAGTACAGATGAAGGTGATCTTGTGGTTGACCCATTTACAGGGAGTTCGACAACTGGACTTGCGTGCCATGCGTATTCTCGACGATTCATTGGAATAGACACGAACAAGGAGTATCTAGATCTTTCGAAGAAGCGGCTTGCGGATTTCAAGAAGAAGGTCGGCGGCACTGGAAAGAAGAAGCGGGTGGCAAAGCTCGAAGACTACAGTTAGCAGCAAAAGTCAAGGTGTCATGACATGGATGATCTGAACAAGGAGTATGTTGCGTTCGCCGCCAACATCTCCTTTCTAGAACTCGGCCAAGAGGAGTTCGGATTGGCTTTGATAGATTCCAGCAAGTACGATGAGGAAATCAGAATTCTCGGCTCACGATCCAACTGGGCTCCTGAGGATCTATCCGAAGTCATTAGACACCACCCTCGAACCTTCGATGTTCTCGAGGCCGTTCTGCAGCAACAGAATTTCACCCACGCCCAGCTTATCCATTTCTTCTTCGATGTCGTCAAGATGAACTCCCCGAATATCGATTCCATCTATCAGTACGCGATACTGAATTTGGATCATGATCGACATTTGCTCAGGCGATGCGAGAGTGCCCTGAAGGGAATTGCCCCGGAAGCGCAGCTGTCTCAACTGAGGAGAAGCGACAAAGACGAAGACCGACGAATGGTCGTTGCGGTTTTCAAGATGGCAGTAAGTAAGCATGCTGAGAAGATAACTGAAAATCCTGATATGTTGAGGCTCCGAGTCTCAGATCCGGTGTTCAAGGAGTCCTCGTACAGATTGTCGGATTACGTTATTCATCAGTTGAGATTGAACGATCTCCTAGAATGTACCAACCTCCCAGTGCTGTTGAAATCGAAACGCGCTCCTCGAGACACCAAAGGAATGCACGGCGATTATGGCAAGAAGAAGGTCATTGGGGTTCTCGAGAGAAACAGTTTCGTGAACATTGATGCCATCTTGGATGAGAAGAACGTGAGGACACTGAAGAGTGATCTAGTCGGTCAGCTCGGTGAGGTATTGCCCCCAGGCAAGCTGTTCTGCACAGAGAGGTTTGTGGAAGGTGTTGTGAAACCTAAGGAAAAGAAGCCCAAGAAGTTCGATGTGATCATTCTGTCCGGGACCAAGCCTAGGCATCTCTTTGAGGTCAATTTCTACACGACCGCTGGAACTAAGATAGGCATCAATGAAGGTGAGTATGTCGATATGAGCCAGGCTATTGAGAAGATGGACGACTTCGAGTTCCACTGGATTACGGATGGGAACTACTGGCTCTCGTCAGGAGGGCGCGAGAAGTTCGTGAGGTTGTCGTCGCAGTTCGGAAGCATCTACAACATCAATACCTTCGAGGCTAACCTCAGCAGATTCTCTTGACCGTCGGAGCCTCCGCCAAAAGGGCTGGACTCTCGGGAGTGCATCCTATCGAATGTGAACCTTTGCCTAGCCAGTGTATCACGAATCTGCAGAATCAAGCAGGGTTTCGCCCTTCGGGAAAACCTTTCTTCCTCTCTTCACCCCTAGTCTATTCCTCTTGTGCAACTCACTAAGCCTTTTCCGCAGGTACGGATTCTTCAATAATCCTCACTTCTTCAGCAGTCAAGTTGTACAATCTGTAGATACGATTGTCAATTTCGGCGTCGGTCTTGGTGATTTCGCTCTCGATCCTTGCGCTCTCGCCAGTCTTCTTGTCACCAATTTCGTTAAGGCGTTTGTTAAGAGAGAGCATTCTCTCCACGAGTCCAACTATGGAATGCATTTGGTCATCTGGGACCGGCCTTATTCGAACCCTTTTGACATATACCGGCTTCTGCTCTATGAAACCCCCTTGCCTCTCGGCGCATATCGACCTCAAATAGAAAGAGAAGAGTTTCGAGTTGAGGAGACCAAGAACGTACTTCGAATCGGTCGGGATAATGCAGGCGGGGTTGTTCACATAGAACCCGTTCTCATCATAGGCAAATGATGCCTTGGTCGCGAGGTTTGCCCACACTATCTTTGGCCTTTGGAACGCTTCATAGTAAGCACAAGTTCTTAGTTCCCACCAATGGTCACCCTGATCCCATCTGGCCTCCAAATCTTTCTGGAAGCCTGATAGATGTCTTTTAATTGCAGGATATCGGTCTATCTCCACCCCGACCTTGGTCAGTATCATATACCTTCTCTCCGACTTGATTGAGTAACGTTTCACCTCCGACCCGATGAGACAAGGTTTCAATATCTCTGCACTTCCTGCATCCTCAGCGATAAGTTCATTCTTCTTCATCTCGTCAATGATAAACGCTTCGTTCAATCCAGATAGGATTCCTCGGTAGATTCTAGAGCCACAATACTCCTCCAACTTCTTGCCAGAGGACTCTATCTTGTCGATTAGTTGATTTGCCCTAGTACTCTGGACGTTCCATTCTTTCTCGCCGAGTGTCTTCTGGTCAATCAGGAACTTGTTCTCTTCTACGTATCTCTCCAAAGAGGGGAAATCTAGGGTTCTCACTCTGCAAATCCGAATCTTCGGGTTGGGTTTGGTCTTTTTTCTGAGTATAATTATGCACGGATAGATTGTAGCGTCTGGGAATACCTTGAGGTCTCCGAAATCGATGAACGTCTCTATCCAGAAATTGCTGATGTACTTGCGGAGACTTGCACCGTATCCTGCCCTCAACCATTTGTTCGATACGATCATTCCGAAGTATCCTCCATCCTTGAGCATCTTGATTTCCCGCTCAAAGAAATAAACGAACAGGTCTGCCATTCCGTGATATACTTCGTATTCTTCCTGCAGGTAGGGTTTTACATCTGAGAGCTCTTCCTGCCTCACATAAGGTGGATTACCTATTACAACATCGAAACTTCCCTCTTGAAAATCACGCTCCCATTTGAATGCATCCAGTCCTGCAACAGACTCATCGTCAATCAGGCTATTGCCGTGTGCAATATGCAGGTCGACATCCTCAGGAAGCTTTCTGAATTTCTCAGCTGCCTTCAGCATCAGGTTTAGTTTGGTGATCTCGACTGCTTTGGGATCGAGGTCTACTCCGTAGATGTTCTTTTTCAGAATCGCGGTCTTGACGGAGTACAATCCTTGTTCATCGATTCTGTGTATTTTGGACCTATCATCCAAGTAGTGGTGGGATTTGAGAACATCAAACGCCTTGATTAGGAAAGACCCTGAACCACAGGCGGGATCTAGGACTTTTATCTCCTCTGCATTCACTCCGCTCTTCCTGAGCAGTCTTCCGAGGGTATTGCCAACAATGTAATCAACAATGTAGGTTGGAGTGTAGTAGATTCCCTCCTCTCTTCTGTGTGCTTGCCCATTCGTAAGTTTCGATTTCCCCGACTTAGTCTGCGCCAGTATCTTCCCCAAGTACTGCTCGTATACCTGGCCGAGTATGTCTGCGTCAATCCATTCGAAGTTGTAGACGTACTGTCCGTCCTTCGAATTGTACAGGAGTTGTATCAGTTTCTGAACAATGTATCCATCTATCTCGATCTTGTCGCAGTCGTTGTCGACTCCGACGGCAAAGAGACCGCTATTGTAAGTGTCGTTGTATCGTTTGAATATCTCCTTCAATCTTGAGTGCGCCTTGCCGTACGGGTGGTGCGTGATTTCTTCCAACGTCAATTCGTCTGGATTGATGTCAACATCCTCACACTTTCTCACAAATATGAGGCGGTCGATGATTCTCTGGATGATTTCTTCGCGTTCGTTTAGATTGTATTTGCCAGGATATCGCTTTTCGATGTCATTGGCAATCATATTCCTGATGCTCATTAGGTCTTCCAGCAATGGTCTGTTGATAGAGAGCCTCTTCTTCAGCCTGCCCTCATCTTCCGCTTTCTTCATCAATAGGTTCTGCTGAAAGCTCTCTTTGTGCAGGAACAGAAGGTCTTGGAGATTCTCGACATATTCCTCAGGTTTCTTGAACACTCGGAATACATTGTTTACGGCATTCTCCTGTTCGACGCAGAAGATCTTTAGATTCTCGAAATTTGTCGAAACAGCGAACGGGATCCTGCGGGATAGAGCATAAGAGATCACTTGCTTGTCGGCTTCCTTTTCCAGCTCGACCCCCAGCCTCTTGACCTCGAGGAAGAAGACGGTTCTGTCGTTGATCTTGAACGCATAATCCACTCTACCAGATTTCGTGTCTCTCAGTGCACGACCCTGCTTTTCGAAATCCTTTGTAGTCCATCCAAGTATTGCGAACAATGGCTCGACTAGTTTCGTTTCTGTGTTTGCCTCAAGTTCTCCTTCGTGCTTGTGGAAGTCAGCTCTGAAATCATTGACCAGGGCGATGATCTTCTGCTCGATTGTTTCCTTGTCCATCCGATTCTGAATATGTGATATGCCATATTAAGCCTGGTCTAGGTCGAGAGGTTGGAAGCTGGGCGGCAGTTGCGACCGTCTCCCCCGCGCTTATGGAGAATCCCCATTTCGGTTGTACTATATGGCACCCAACCCTCAATAACCCTGAAGATGTTCAAGAACACGGCCAGAGACCCGCCATCTCATCATTCTTCAAAGAAGGAAGCTACTACAGGCCTTCTTCAACGGCAAGATGCAGAATAGTGTGCATAGAACAGGATGCATACTTGTGAAAGGACCTGGTAACTTGAGCCGCACGCGTTCAGCGAGCTGAATCGAATAGAATTGTGGGACCTCGTCCGTAGTCTAGTACTCGCCTCGGTCAATACGGCCCTGCACGATCTTCTCGACTTCGTCGCGTTGCTCATCCTCATCCTTTGAAGCTTTGACCTTCTTTCGACAATTTGGGCACTTCCAGTAATCGACGCTGCCAATGTCGGTGTTGAGTAAGCCCCCTTCGCTTTTGATGATCATGCCCGTCTTGCAGTTGGGGCAGAAGGGACCGTCTGAGGCGACCACACTTCTCGAGTTCAGATTAAATACGACTTTCCAGAGTAATCCATCATGCGTAATCCATTCGGTCTTCTCAAGAAACACACCCATTCCCTCTCGCGGCTTGATCACTTTCACCCAGAATCTTCCCTTGGCGAAGCGGTCATGAATGTAGGCCGCGATCATGGCCGCTCCCACAAGGGCTGCGACTGTCGCTAGGATCACCCACACCTGGACCCGAATGCCTGACAAGGTAACACTGTATTCCTTCACGGCTGTGAGGACCGCGGAAATCAGAATCCCAAGAAAGGTTACCAGCAATGGGTGCCTGTACCATCTCTCGCTCCTAATCCCACCTGCTCACAGGAACACTCTCCAGCTCTATATCGTTGGTGGTTTTTCGGGGCACACGGCCTGCTCACGTCCGCCAGGGCCTCGCGACTGGGGGCCCTAAGTTTCGTCTCGACGAGTACGAGACGGTCTCAAGTCGACTCTATCTCTGACCATGGAGATCCCGCCAAGGACGACGTACCATGGGGCTGACATTCACATACACACTGGCCGGGGATCCGAGTACCAGACTCAATCAGATCAATGCAGCCGCAGCTGCTCGAGGCATATACTTCAGAGGTAATCTCAATTCGGGTCGGTTCTCTGGCATGGGACTTCTAGGAACCTACAGCATTAGCGGGTCTACGATTACGGTGATGGTCGACACCAAACCTCTTTTCGTTTCCTGGGACTATATCGATGCCCAGTTGCGGAGATTCATTGAGGGATAGCGCAGGTGGATCGAACTTGGCGAGCGAACAAGAAGCACTGCTATTGCACACCTTTCACGAACTGCAGGAAATGGGTTTGATAGCATCAACACGCAGACTCTACCCGTTCAAGCATGGAAACAAGCATTGCCCACACTTCCAAGCTGCTCTAGTGCGCCGCAGCCGAATCTATTACTGGCTGAACGACTCCAAACTTGAGCGAGATGGTCTGAGGTTCGTTCTATTACATGAGGAGAGACACTTACGTGGATATCTCAGCTCTACCGCGTACTTCGTTAGCTTCATCGCCTGGACTTCCTTTCTCTTGTACCTCTACCTCACCGTGCATTTCCCAGAGAAACTGTGGGCGGTCGTTGCCCTCCTCTACCTTGTGGGGTTATGGTACTCTATGATGCCATATTTGATGATTGATGAAAGAAGGTCAGATTTGTGGGCTACGCGATGCCTCAAGAACAGGTTCGGCGTTGCTTGCCCTTCTAGAGTGGTCGCCAAGGCTATGGACTTTCCCCCTCTGCTCCTTAGCCCAGAAGACAGACTGATTATGCGTGTGAAGAAGGCGCTTCACACGGATTATCATCCGACCAAGGAGAAACGGATTGAGCTGATTGCACGAGAGGTAGACGATTGCGAAGACTGATTCGCCTCGTCGAGATCAATGTGCATGCAATGGAACGTAGACCCGTTGATCTGGTCTAGATTCAATCCGTGGAAGGAGCCGGCATGCGCTTGCAACACCTGCAATTGAATCGCGTCAATCGATGTTCCCGGTTTTCATCTTGGGAGGGCGACACCCAGAGTCTGCCACTAATAGGAGCAAAGTTGACTTTTCTCAACACCGACGCCGACTATATAAGTGGACTAGCGCACTATGCTCACGTAGGCGTCGGTCCGTAGTTGACTTTTTTCAAAAGGCAATCTTGCCGACGTGGCTAAGAAGAAGCGCTAGCTGAGGGGTCCTATGCCGTCAAGAGACAGGCGGCGATTACAGGAGCGCGTCTGATTTGAGCGCCTCCCCTCTAGGCTCGCTCCGTGGTGTTCGTGATCCAAGGCTAGATTCCAGAAGGACACCGTATAACATGGAACCGTAAAGGAATCTTTACGCTATCCCGTGACATTACAGCCGCAGAGGTAACGGAATCAAGCCGGAAGAGACCGTCACACAAGGGCAATAGCGGTGACGGACATGCCGTAAAACTTCTTTCTCAGAATCCTATCCCTTTTGACCGTTCGACCCCCATTCTTTGCAGGTAAAGAACCAAGTGCGCGTCACCGGTCTATCGGTGATCTGGCCGTCGTTCTTCAGCGCCTGCACTAAAATGTTCAAAACAAGACTCGAGCTCAGGGACTACTGCGAGAACAGATCTTGAGTTTGCCGCCCTTGACTGGGCTCGGCTACCTTGCGCAGGACTCGTTTCCCTCGGAAAAGACCATAGGGGAGGAAAGGCGATGCCGCCTCTGGAGGAATGACGATGGTAGACGCTTCGTTGGTGTTGGATGCGATAGTGGCACTGAGCATAGCTGCAGGCGCGTTGTTCACCATATATCAGCTGGGAATAATGGCCCGGGATAGACAGACCGAATTCATCATGCGGGTTAGTGAATTCCTGTGTACGAAGGATTTCCAGGAGACAATATGCAAGATATGGAGAGCAAAGAGCCAAGACGCCAGAGGACTAGAAAGTGAGGTTTCCTACTCGGAGCTTGTTAGAGTCGCTGACTACTTTGAAGGAATATCGGACCTTGGAGAAAAGAAGTTGATCAGAGAGGATCTCGTGTTGGAGTCGTATAGTCTGGATGTTCTTTGGGAGAAAATGAAACCGTGGATTGACGATGAGAGAAAGCAACTCCCGTGGGTGTGGAAGACCTTTGAACAGATGGCAAAGAAGCGTGCTGCTCTAAGGGTTTGAGCCTCGCCTCGGAAAAGACCATAGGGGCTGGGAGAAGCCCTTAAGCTGGATAAGGCGATTCGGGGTGTAGGAGGGGAAGGATGTGACCGAGGAAGAAGTCTCCGACCGTGAGAAAGTCTCAATTGGAGCGACTCCGGAGGCACGGGGAAGGTCAAAGCGTCGACTCAAGACCCTGATCATCGGAGTTGGAGTCATCCTTGTAATCATGGGTATCGCATTGGCGGTCTATGTAGCCATGTACGAAGACGAACCCGTTCTGATTGCACTTGTGCCCGCATTCATTGGTGTAATTGTCATCATTGCCGCTCTATTTGGGAAGAAGCTCTGAGAAATGACCATAGGGGAGGAAAGGCGACGGGCGAGCTCAGTCTCATATTCTAACAAGAACACGACCAGCCATGGTCACGGTGGCATATCCATTCTCCTAATTCGTACCCTTACATATTGCATACAATCGAAAGATATATAGATATGTAAGGGTAATAGGATGCCGTGGTCACGATAAGGAAGAGGCAAGTCGGAACGCGGCAATACTTCTACCTTCAGCACACCCTCAGAACACCAAAGGGGGTCGAGACCCGGGAAAGGTACCTTGGGGCTAGGCTGCCAGCTAACATCGATGAGGTCAAGCGAGACTTTCTCATCGAGATCTACAAGGAGCGCTGGTATCCTCTTCTTGACGCCATACGCTCCAACTACTCGAAAGAGCAACGAACGATGCCGCGGAGTGCGCTTGAGAAGCGAACCCGCTCGTTCTCAGTCAAATTCACGTATGATACCAGCCGTATTGAAGGCTCGAAGCTAACATACCGGGAGACAGCGGATCTTCTAGAACGAGGGCTGAGCCCGCGAGCGAAGCCAATCGAGGACATCAAGGAGGCGGAGGCCCACGATGAAGTACTCAGCAATGTCCTCAGGTACGAGAAAGGCCTGTCTCCGCAGGTCGTGCTGTTCTGGCACAGGAGGCTCTTCATTGGGACGAAGCCCGACATAGCCGGGAAGATCAGGACGCATCAGGTCGCTATATCGGGGAGTCGATTCATGCCTCCCAGCCCCGTCGAGGTTCAGCCGTTGCTTAGGGAGTTCTTCCGATGGTACGACCGGAGCAAGTCCTCGCTCCATTCGGTAGAGCTCGCCGCAGCTGTACACCTCAGGTTCGTGACAGTTCACCCATTCGCAGACGGCAATGGCAGGATGAGTCGGTTGCTGATGAACTTCGTGTTGCAGAGGCACGGATTCCCTCTACTGAACATCCCGTACGAGGACCGAAGAGGATACTATAATGCCCTGGAACGGGCGCAGATCAAGAAGAATGATAGTATCTTCATCCAGTGGTTCTTCAAGAGGTATCTCAAGGAGTACTCAGAATACGCCAAGACCAGAAAATGATGTGGATTCTCATTTGAGATCTCAGGTCCTGATGACCATTGCTCATTCCGTTAGATGCCGGCGGGTTCCAGGCCAGGGACCTTGGTACCTTTGACCATTCGAATTCCTGCCGGTACGTAAAGCTGGGAGCTTTGATTACTGGTAGATTCCAGACCAATGCAAGAAAGCGAACAGCGAGTTACTTCGGTCAGAGACATGTTCATCGTGGATCGCCGCCTATGCGCCGATAGGTTGAATAATCCGCTGCCATTACGAAGTGGCCGTGGATCTCGCAACTATCGTCTTGCTTCTGATCGCCATTCCTGCTATCGGCGGCTTGGCGTGCCTGCCCTTCCGAAAGGGAAGGCACATGGCCATTCCAGTGATGGCGACATCAGTCATAGTGATGATTGCATCGATTGCCCTCCTGCTTGACATTCACTCGAGAGGCGTATCGAGCTACGAAATCAACGAAGCAGAATTCGGCTCCGCTAGTTGGGTCATAGCTATTCTCGACTTCGCGTTGATGCTGTTCTTCGTCTACACAGGTTTCAGGCTCAAGAATAGGTTGGCGATGGCGTTCGGGCTGCTTCAACTGATACCGATGGCCGGTTTGGAGATGGCAGTGTATGGCCAGGGGGTCGAACCTGCAATCGTGATCGACTACTTGGCAATCGTTATGGCACTGGTCATCAACATTGTTGGTTCGATCATTTGCATCTATGCTATCAAGTACATGGAGCATGACAACGCCCAACCGAGGTTCTTCGCGATAATGCTGCTCTTTCTCGGAGCAATGAATGGCGCGGTGTTCGCCAACAATCTGCTTTGGCTCTTCTTCTTCTGGGAAGTCACAACTCTCTGCTCATACCTGCTGATCGGTCATGAAAGGACTGCAGAGGCAAAGGAATCCGCCGTCCGGGCCTTGGTCTACACCCTTGGCGGTGGCGTCGCGCTGGCTTTCGGAATTATACTTGTGAACAACTACTACGGGACCCTATCACTGAAGACAGTGCTCAATGCGGACACATTGGGTGGAATCGCTCTCCTGCCATTCGCCCTTATGGCCGTCGCCGCGTTTACGAAGTCTGCTCTGGTTCCCTTCCAGAACTGGCTCCTTGGCGCCATGGTCGCTCCAACGCCCGTGTCTGCCCTTCTCCATTCATCGACGATGGTCAAACTAGGAGTCTATTTGTTGATCCGCATGTCGCCAGTCTTGGATGGCTCGAACGCTCTCGCTTGGACCATAGCCCTTGTGGGGAGTATGTCGTTCCTAGCCACATCGATACTCGCGATAACCGAGAGCAACGCTAAGAGGGTCCTGGCCTACTCAACGATTGGGAACCTAGGGCTTATCACGATGTGTGTTGGGATCAACACCTCCTTGGCAATATCCGCGGCCATCATTCTCCTTCTGTTCCACGCAGTCTCCAAGGCCCTTCTGTTCATGTGCGTGGGCGTTGTGAAGCATGAGACAGGCGAAGTGGAGATCGATGCGATGTCTGGTCTCAGGGACCGCATGCCGTTCGTATCGATTGCGTTCGCAATTGGTGTTTTCACGATCATGCTTCCGCCTTTTGGCATGTTTGCCAGCAAGTGGCTCATCAGCGAGGCCGCAATCAGCCTCCCTCTTCTGACCTTTCTGCTTGCGATGGGGTTCGCAGCCACGATCGTATACTACTCGAAATGGCTCGGAAGGGTTTTGGCTGGCGGCTCAAAGGTCGACAGACCATCACTAGCAAAAGACCATATTTCGAGGATATTCCGATACACCCTTGGCGCTCTTGCAGCGGGCGCAATCCTGATGTCGTTCCTGATCAGCTGGATTGTGAAGTACATGGTCAATCCCTATATCGAACTCGACTTTGGCAGTTCGGTCGGAGGGAGCGGTGCGACGATATTCAGCTCCCTTGGAGAATTCCCGATCGTGGTTCTTCTCGTGGTTGTAGGCGCGATGTTCCTATTGGCCACACTGTTCTCGAAGCCGAAAAAGGATGAGCTATCGCAGCCATACACGGGCGGGGAAAGCTATCAGTTCGAGACTGGTGGATTCTATCTCATGAGCAGACTGACCAGAGACCGACTCAACGGCATTGCGAATCTAGTGGCAGTAGTGTTGCTGGTAATACTCGTGTTGATTCCTTTTGCCATCGAGGTGGGAACATGGCTGTAGATTGGACCCAGCTCACGATGCAGATGCTGCTCGTCGTTCTCTCCCCGGTTGCGGTGGGATTGCTGTTCGGGATCGATCGAAAGATCACGGCCCATATGCAGAACAGGATTGGCCCGCCCATAATCCAGCCGTTCTACGACCTGGTTAAACTGTTCGGCAAGCGCCCGATGGTCATGAACAATGGCCAGATCGTTTTCGCCTATGCATTCCTGATCCTTCAGGCCGCGGCGCTCGCTCTGCTCGTCTCAGGAGGTGATCTCCTGATCGTGTTCTTCGTATCAGGAGCCGGCTCCGTCGCATTTGTGTTGGGCGCTTTCAGTGCTAGGTCGCCATACAGCTTCTATGGGTCTCAGAGGGAGCTCTTGCAGATCCTGGCATACGAGCCCGTGCTTCTGTTGGTGATTCTTCTGATCGGATATGATCGAGGCACTTTCACCGTGAGCTCGCTAGACATGAGTCTTCTCCCGGCCCTCTCATTGGCGTTGATCGCCCTGATGGTCGTGCTCGTCATCAAGCTCCAGAAGTCGCCATACGATATAGCGACAGCGCACCAGGAGATCGTCTCAGGACCATACGTCGAGTATTCGGGCCCGTACCTTGGCATCACGAAGCTGGCAAACTGGTTTGAGGTAGCGATAGTCCTTGGAATCTTCACGCTTTTCTACTGGAATGAAGATGCTCTTTTTTCAATCGCAGGCAAGGTGACTATAGTTGCTGTCGCTCTTTTTGCAACTCAGGTTCTTGACAATGCCACTGCGAGGTTGACTCGAGAACGGATGCTGAAGTTCACCCTTCTTTTCGGGATCTTGCTGGTCGCATTGAACATGGCGCTTGTCTACCTTTCTAAAGAGGGGGTGTTCTGATGCGCGCAACAGATAGATCGAGGGTGAAATCTCCTTGGATACTCCACTTCGACACCGGGAGCTGCAACGGATGCGATATCGAGACATGGGCCCTCCTCACCCCCAGATATGACATCGAGCGGTTCGGCATGCTGAACAAGGCCAACCCCAAGCACGCAGACATACTCCTGGTCACGGGCCCCGTGTCGATGAAGGTCGCCCCTAGGCTCAAGAACCTCTACGATCAGATGCCAGAGCCACGGCTTGTCATCGCTGTTGGCAATTGCGCATGCACAGGCGCCCCGTTCGAGGAGTGCTACAACGTCCATGGAGGCGTCGGGAAGATCATACCCGTGGACGTGTTCATCCCCGGATGCGCCGCGAGACCTGAGGCGATCATCGACGGGGTCGTGCTCGGGCTGAAGCTGTGGAAGCGCAGGGCCTTCTCCCCGAACGCGTCTTCCGTATCTGCCCCTGCAGGGGGAGTGGAGGTGAAAGGTTGACTGGAACCACGGAGCAGCAGGCAGCCGCTGCCAGGCCCAAGCCCGCTCCTATGCCCGCTTCGGAGATAAGGTCAAAGGTGATGAAGATGTCCCGGGCGAGCGCGCAGCTCGTGGCGATAGTGGCGGTCGACCTGGCCGACGGCAATTTCGAGCTGATATACTCGTTCTTCTCAAGGAGCGAGCTCATAAACCTGCGTTTCACTGTGCCAGATGGTGTGGAGATAGACAGCATCTCGGACATGTTCCCGGGAGCCGTGAACTTCGAGCGCGAGATAATAGACCTTTTCGGGCTCAGGTTCAAGGGAATCCCAGGATGGCTCATGCTGACCCCAGAGAGCGGGATAGTGGCCCCTCTGAGGAAGTCATCAAATCCATCGACTCCGGCGAGCAGAGAGAAACAGGGGGCGAACCATGGTTAGCTTAAGCGTCACACCGTTCGGTCCGCAGCACCCCAGCCTGCTCGAGCCGATCCATCTGAAACTGAAGGTCGAGGAGGAAAAGGTCGTAGGCGTGGACATCGTGATCGGGTATAACCACAGGGGCCTCGAACGTGCGATGGAGCTGGATTTCAAGAGGAACATCTACCTCTCTGAGAGGGTCTGTGGCATATGCTCGTTCCAGCACTCGACAGCCTACTGTCAGGCCATCGAGCAGATGGCAGGGTTGGAGATCCCCACGAGGGCGAAGCTCATCAGGACGATCATGATCGAGCTACAGAGGATGACCAGCCACCTTCTTACGCTCGGTCACATCGCCGAGGTCATGGGTTACGAGAACCTCTTCATGCAGACCTGGCGGGAGAGAGAGTCGGTCATGGCGCTCATAGACAGAATCGCCGGGAACCGAGTGCACTACAGCATGAACACGATAGGCGGGATAAGGAAGGATGTAGGTTACGACACGACGAAGGACATAGAGATCACTTTGATGCAGCTGCTGCCCAAGCTGGAGGAGATCAGAGGAGTCTTCGCCAAGGACAGCACCTTCCGCAAGCGGACGGTGGGGGTGGGAGTGCTCTCGAGAAGCGCTGCAGTGAAATACGGAGCCGTCGGACCGACCGCAAGGGCGAGCGATGTGCCGTACGACGTGCGCCTGAGCTCGTATGCGGGCTACGGCGTCGAGGGCATAAGGTTCAGGCCCGTGCACCGCGACGATGGAGACAGCTACTCTAGGTCGATGGTGAGGGTGGAGGAGCTCTTCCAGTCGGTAGATCTGATACAGCAGAGCATAGGCCTGCTGCGCGACGAGCCCGTCAACGTCCCGTTCAGGGGCAATCCCAGCGGAGAGGCGTTCTCGAGGGTAGAGGCGCCCCGGGGAGAGCTGTTCTACTACGTCAAGGCGAAAGGGGAGGTACGACTCGACAGGGTTAAGATAAGAACTCCCACTTTCGTGAACGTGCAGTGCCTTGCAGAGATGATACCGAACTGCCAGCTGGCCGACGTGCCAGTGATCACAACATCCATAGATCCGTGCATCTGTTGCACTGATAGGTAGGGGGATGACCACATGTCGATGATGAGGACTGCCCTGAAAAACCTGGTCTCGAAGCCGGCCACGCGCAAGTACCCTGCCGAGCCTGTGGTGCTTCCCGAGGGGGAGAGGGGTAGAATCGTGTACGACATGAGCAAGTGCATCTTCTGCGGGCTCTGCGAGAAGAGATGTCCCACGAATGCGATAATGATGGACAAGCCGAACAAGAGGCAGAGCGTCTCAAGGGCGAAATGCATCGCATGCGGTGTATGCGTAGAGTCCTGCCCGACTGACGCGATTCAGATGCGGCCCGAGTATTCGCCTCCAGCAACCGCGCCCGAGGTACATGTGTACGATGCAAAGCTCACGCCCCACCAGTTCACAGTGGCCTCTTTGCCGCCGTTCGAGCGGGCCAAGGTAGCCGGGCCCGAATTGATGCCTGCAGTTCCCGCCTTTCCGTCCGAGGAGCCAAAGAAAGAGAAGCCGCCGGTCTGCGAAGGGCTGGATGGGCCAGCCAGATGCGTAATGAGCTCGCGGGTCCTCACTCTGTTCGAGGACGACACTGTTCGGAAGGCCGTTCAGGTCATGGTCGCAAACCACGTCGACGGTCTTCCAGTGGTCGATATCAATCTGAAGGTGCTAGGAATCGTGACCGGCACAGACATTGCGAGAGACGCTGGCAGGGGCAAGGAAGGGATCCTGAGCCTGCTGTTTCCTCGAACTGGCAAGAAGGAGGATAAGGACCGCGATGAAAGACTCCGAGTGACAATGGGGAAGCCGGTCCGCGAAATCATGAGCTCCCCTGTCATAACAGCTAGTGAGGACACTCCTCTAAGCGAGATTGCCGCCTTAATGGACAAGAACAGATTCAATCGCGTCCCCATCCTCGACAGCGCAGGCCGTCTGTCAGGAATCATCGCCAGGGGAGACATCATGCGTGCGATTGCGAGGAGTATCGAACAACAGTGACATACCCGAGGTCATTGGTTTCTAAGGCGAATTCCAGACATGGGCCTGACGTGAGTCAGCAGAAGACAATCAGGCCGAGAACTGAGCAACGCCTTGCGTCTGGAGGCCAACGCCGATATTCCGAATGGGACAGGTCTTTGTTGAACTCCTAATCTGTCTGAGATGCGGACAACTGGAGTTTCACTGAGCTTGAAGAGGTAGATGGCGTCTTCCCGGATCTCAGGCGGGCTGCCAAATCCTGTATCTTCTTCTCGATAATGTGCACGACCTCTCTGTATTTCTCAACAGACTTGCCGACTGGATCCTCTATTCCCCAGTCTTCACTCGGAATTCCTGGTACAGTCAGGCATATCCCGGGTGCTCCACATCCCATGTGTATAACGAGATCCAACGATTGTAGAGTCTCCCTTGACAGTTGCTTGGGGCGCGCTCGAGATATGTCTATTCCGATCTCTTTCATTGCTCCCACAGCACCTGGGTCCACTCGTTCAGCGGGCTCTGTACCCCCGCTGACAGGGTCAATCAAATCACTTGCAAGATGTCTGGCAAACGCCTCTGCCATCTGGCTTCTGCACGAGTTCTTGACGCAGATGAAAGCCACACGGTATTTTCCGCTCGATTCGGTTTTCATGTCATCTGCCACTAGGCCCTCCGCATAGATTTGAGTTGTGCCGACTCGGCTCAACTAGCATCCTTATGCTCTATGGCTTGCCCAGCAGCTTGCCTGCGAGTTCTGACATCGACTCGTCACCCGCCTTGCTGATGGCCTTCGCAAGCGCGACAGCTGCGCGAACGTCCCTCTTCTCGATTCCGAGCTTCTTCGCCGCGCTCATGTGATATCGCAGGCAGGGCTGACAATGGCCAGCGACAGAAGCGGCAATCCCAACCAATTCGATGGTCCTTTCATCCATGTTCATTCCTCCCTTTTCCTAGCTTCCTTCAAATCTTGAGTGGTTTGCGTACGCTCCAACTTGCCCATCGCCCTCCGAAGGCCCTGCAGGCCGGAGATCACCTCTTCGATTCTTGCCATCGGGATTCCCACATACATCTCGTCATCCTTCAGCTTCCCTGCGGAACGGCATCCATAGCACCCGAGGCTGAAGTTGACCTTCCCTGTGAGTATGGGGAGTGCGGTAACGTCACCGCACGACGCCTGCATTCCCGCGAAGTTCGCCGTTATCCTAGGGCCACCCGTCTCATATATCAGCGAATTGGCAACCCACATCGCCTGCTTCGGCAGACAGATCAGCACAACGACCTCTGGAGGATTCTTGAAGCAAGCCAGAGGCGCGACCACGGTACCTGTACAAGTTCCTACGGGGAGTTTGGGTATTTCCGCCATTGTGCGTGCAGCGGCAGGCTCGGTCGACGCGAGTCCGTGCATGTAGGGAACCTTTCCAGACCTGACTTTTTCGGGCAGGTCTGCGATCCCGAGAGCCGCTTTTCCGGCGGAGCACGCATGCTGCTGCGCTGGAACATAGATAGCCGCTCCGAGCGATGCCATGTGGATGGAGACGCAGTGTCTAATTGGGAAATCCATCGTTTGGAATCCAAGCGGCACATCGTCTGCGCTCCTTACGAGGCCTATCCCCACAGGTGGTTTCGCCAGGCCGAGCAGGGACACCATCTGCTCTGACGCCGCGACCCACCTAGAATCTCCTGAGGGTTTCGCTCCGGGCATCTTCAACTGTTGGCGACGGAGGACGGTGATCGACCGCGACGGGCACTGGTCTTCGCACACGCCGCACTCCGTGCACAGCTCAGGATGCGTCAGCTCGGGTTCGTCGTCTCGGAGTTCGAGCGCGTTGTTTGGGCAGATGTCAATGCATATGCCGCATTTCGTACACTTCGAGCGATCTATGTTGAGTTTCGCCATTGCGTGCGCCTTCCTTGTCAACCTTACTCTGTCCGAACTTCCATTGTTCTTCTATTCTTTGACGGCCTGGATAATGAGCTCCTTTGCCTTCCTGACGTCCTCTGGAGAGACGTAGTCCATCATGCCCTTCAGATCTCCTCCGATGTCCTCATGAAACGGCTTCTTCTTCATTCCGATGTCTCTTGCAAGCACGATGCTTCTTGCGATTTTGAACCCAGCCCGTTCGACGACCTTCTTGCTGCATTCAAATGGGCAGCCATCGACCGTTATGATCTTCTTTGCTGCCTTGGTCTTGCCAAGAACCGGCCCCACTTCGATGGGAAGTCCAGCAAGACATCCGATTCCCACTTTCCTCAACCCCAGGTCTTTGACGGCTTCCATGCTTGCCAGCGTAGCCGTTATCCCGGTGTTCGACAACCCTCCGAAGCACGCGTATATCAAGTTCTCATGCGTATTCTCTCCAGCCTTCCATTCCATCTGCTTTTCTTCTGGCACTCAATCACCTCTCTTCTTCATCATTTCTCCCAATCCATCCTTCACAGGTATCCTAGAAGCTTCAGCACGAGCTGGACTGCGAACAGCCACATTATAAGTCCGAACCCGACCTTAATCATCTCCGATTTCGCTTTGACCATGGAGCGCGCGCCTATCTGCGCCCCGATGAACACGGCCACCACCGTCGCGAGTATGAGCCCCGTGTCTAAGTGTCCCACGGCCGAATGTCCTATCACCCCAAATATCGAGGAGAAGATGACGACGAAGGCGGCCGTTCCAGCGGCGCCCTTGGTCGGATGCTTGCACAGGAATATCAGGAACGGCACTATCACAATCCCGCCGCCGACCCCAAGCAACCCGGACATGATCCCGACCGCGAAGCTGAAGACGGTAATCAGCGCGAACAGCCGGTTCGTCAGCTTGAGTGGGCATGATTCATTCTCCTTCTTCTTCTCCCAGTACGTGTACACCATCCTGCCGCCGGCGCCGATGAGGAATACCGCGAATGCCCACATGAGGAGGTTCGAGTCCACGTACTTCGTGGAGGCTCCACCAATGAGCGCTCCGATGCATATCCCCGGGATGAAGGCAAGCGACAGCTTCAGGTCCACAATCTTGTTCCTGTAGTAGATGAGCGTCGCTGAAAGCGCTGTCACCAGGTTAAGTACAAGGGAGGTGGAGATCGAAATCAGCGTGGCGTATCCCAGGAGGAAGAAGACGGGGGTGTACAGGGAACCTCCGCCCTGGCCGAACATTGAAAATACCAGCGAGATCAGAAAGACGGAAATGATGGCGGTCAGAAGCGTGAGGTCCATTTTCGATTCCTCTCACTGCATGCCCTTGAGGGCATCCAGCCTCGACTCCGTGAATCCAGAACACGGGATGCACACGGGCTTGCCCTCGACTGTCCGAACATATCTTTCGAAGACATATTCCCCGCACTTCGAGCACTTCACCTTGGCGAAGGAGCCCTTCGGGCGGGAGAAGGCGAAATTCAGCAGCTTCTCGATCTTGAACATCTTGTCCTCTGGGGTCTCGAGCACGATCTTAACCGCGCGCTCCGTCACATCTGCAGGTATGTCCGATGGCTCGATTCCTCGCTTCCTGTAGGCGAAGAACTCTTCCTTGCCCAGCTCGTCCTGGAAATCGGATTTGAGATAGATTCTCACCGCGCCTTTTCCGGGCGCGTATACGATGGTCGCGACCTTGCCGTAGTTCAGCCGCTCCATCATGAGCTTCCCGTAGGTGCATCCCGTCGCGGACATCACGCCGTCCATCATGCACGTCTGCGGGTGGCCAACGCCCATCTCCGACAGCGCGAACGCGCCGTGGTCCTTTGTTTTCTCAATTCCTAGCTCTCGCATGGCGATCGCGCCCATCCGGTACCCTATCGGCATGAACGGGCAGCGGTGGCCGTGGAACTCCCATGTCCAATCTGGCAGTTTTACCTGCTTCTCGTTTTCCATCTTTCTCACACTCGTTTCTATTGATTCATCGATTCAATCCTGTCATAGGAATCATGCTAGTGAGGCTCCTGGATGCCAAGCACTCTCATCCTCGTCTTCGCAGCAATTCCGCGTACTGCGTCTTTCTGAACGAATATCATGTCTCCTGGGTTGACTGTCCATGATCCGTCATCCGTCGTTATGACGCCGGCCCCATCCATAACATAGAAGATGACTGAATAGGGCTCGACGTGAGGCGATATCTTCTGACCCGCCTCAAAGCAGATCTGGACGGCATTGAACGCTGGGCATTTGAACAACTCGATCTTCTTGTGTCGCTTTGTATCGAACTCCGCAAGCCGAGTGACGTCAATGGGTCTCATGACGGTGAGCACCTCCCTCCGGCCGTTCCTGTCAGCTTGACTACATCGATCATATCGTTCTCACAACCCCTTCATCAGATTCCGCCTTAGCAGAACTATAGTCAAACCGAAAAACAGGAGGCTGTATAGCACAAGCACTAGGATTCCGATAAATGCCGACACGAACGAGTCGACTCCGAGCGAGGAGTTGAAGCCGTCGACCAGGTATGTCAAGGGGGAAGCGTACGCGAGATATGCCCCGGCCCCGTGGATTTGTCCAAGAGGAACGAACACGCCACTGATGAATATCAGAGGGAACCTCACGAGGGCGGACAGCATCATGGTGTTCGAGGGCACCCGCCCCGAAGATGCAGAGAGCAGGGTCCCGAGAGCTGCAAAGCAGAGGTTCCCGGCTGCAAAGAAGAGGAACAACATTATGGCATCTGTGACTCCGATCGCCAGGAACGCCACCCCGACGGCTGCGACTATCGCGCTTACCACTGCCCCGAATATCGCGCCTGCGAGGATGTCCCCGATGACCATTGTCGACAGGCTCACAGGATACGAAAGCAATCGCTCGAAAGTGCCAGCCTGCTTTTCCCACGGGATGATGAGTGGCCCGACCGAGGATGCCGTGAAGAAGAGGGACATCGCGAGGAAGCCTGGGAAGTACTGCTTCGTGTCCAGCTCCCTTCCGATGAAGAATGCAAGGAACAGGAAGACTGGGAGGAGCAGCCCGAATATCCATACAGGGGCTTTCTTGTAGTATATCTTGATGTCCTTCCTCGTCGTGACGATGATGCTCCGGAGAGCAATCTTTGATCTCATTTGATCCCCCCGGTCAGCTTCACGAAAACGTCTTCCAAGCTGGGACCGACGGTCTGGATCGACACTATTCTCAGATTGTGTTCCCTTCTGACTTCCATGATCTTCTGAATCGTCTTGTCCGGGTCATCCGTGTGCAGCCTGAACTTGTCCCCCCATTCCTCGATCTTGCCAGGGGCGCACTCCTCCAGCAGGCAGCGGTCGATTTTCCCGTTGAACGACACCTCGACCGCCAAGTTCTTCTCATACGCCATGCGGAGCTGCTCTGGAGAGGAGATCGTTATGATCTTCCCGTGACTGATGATGCAGACCCTCTCACACAGGCGGCTCGCCTCCTCGATGTTGTGGGTAGTCAGAATCACCGAGCTACCTTTCCTGTTCATCTGCTTGACAAGATCTATGATGATTCGTCTGCTCTGGACGTCGAGCCCTTCAGTGGGTTCATCCAAGAAGAGCACAGGGGGCTCGTGTATGAGCGCGCAGGCAATGCTGACGCGCTGTCTCATCCCTTTGGAGTACTTGCGGATAAGATCGTCTCTCCTGTCCCAAAGAGAGAGCGTTTCAAGGAGGGTTTTGGAACGCAACCGACGCTCTTCCTTGGAGAGGCCGTAGTACCTGCCGACCAAATCCAGGTTTTCCATGGCGGAAAGATCCGCATAGATGTTACCTACCTCCGGGACTGCTCCTATCCTCATCTTGGCGTCAAAAGGCTCAGCAAGCAGATCTATCCCATCAATCGTTATATTGCCAGCATCAGGTCTTAGAATGCCAGTCATCAGACGAATGGTCGTTGTCTTTCCGGCTCCGTTTGGGCCAAGTAGGCCGAAGAATTCGGCCCTACCGACCGAGAAACTGACGTCATCTACTGCTGCGATATCGCCGAAGTGCTTGACCAATCCCGCAGCTTCTATTCCTCCGATTTGAATCACTCCCCCATCTTCCATCCCTTTTCCGTGAATGTCAGCTGGAGCCTTTCCTTAGGCTCGAAATAGGGGCATGTCTCGCCCTCCTTAGGAGGCTTCAGCTCGCAGTCGGGGTAGAGGCGGCAGGTCTCACAGATCATTTCGTTCCTCCAACAGCGGCTCGGGAGGATAGTAGCCTTCCATCAGCGCCATAGTATCTCTTCCTGATCCAGAACGCCACGTTGACGAGGCTGATTAGGACCGGCACCTCGACCAGGGGTCCGATCACAGCGGCAAACGCCACCAATGATCCGATCCCGAACACCCCTATGGCGACCGCTATTGCCAGCTCGAAGTTGTTGCTGGCAGCGGTGAAGCTCTGGGCCGTCGCGTGCGGGTAGTCGAACTTCAGCTTGATCGACAACCCGAACGACAGGAAGAACATGATGACGAAGTAGAAGACCAAGGGAATGGCGATCCTCACGACGTCGAAGGGCTGGTCGAGGATGTACTCACCCTTGAAGGCGAACATCACGACGATTGTGAACAACAGCGCCAGCAAGGAGACCTTTCCAAGCACCGGCATCAGCTTCTCGTTGTACCAATCGGCCCCTTTTCTTGGCAACAGTATGTATCTCGTTGCTATCCCCATGGCGAAGGGGATGCCCAGGTAGATCAGGACGCTCTGAGCCACCTCCCACACACCGATGTTTATCTCCGTGCCGGAGCCCGGGGACACCCAGTCAGATGCGACAGCCACCAGGAAGTATGCATAGAACGAGTACAGGGCAATCTGGAAGACGGAGTTGAGGGCGACCAGCATGGCTGCGTATTCCCCATCCCCTTCAGCGAGGCTGTTCCAGACTATCACCATCGCGATGCATCGGGCGACGCCCGTGAGTATCAAGCCGATTCTAAAGTAGACGTTGTCGGGCAGAAAAATCCATGCGAGCGCGAACATCAGGAGCGGGCCAACGACGTAGTTCAGGATGAGGGAGGTGCTGAACATCAGTTTGGCTTCTGGCTGCTTGGGTATCTCCTTTAGCTCCTCGTACTTGACCCTGGCCAAGGGAGGCCACATCATCAAAATCAATCCAATGGCGATGGGAATTGAGGTCGTCCCGACGCTCAGTTTGTTCAGGCCATCAGCAATGCCTGGAATCGCCGCTCCCAGGCCGACACCTATGAAGATTGCGAGGAAGATCCAAACAGTGAGATACTTGTTCAGGAAAGAGAGCTTCTTCATCGCGGGACCGCCACTCGCTTCGGGACCATCGGATGCTCTCGACACGGTCTCACCGTTGCTCCTGTCCGTACTTCGACCTGAGGGACTTCAGGACGTCTCTGAGCTCGGTCATAGAGGGAAACGAAATTGCCTTCGGAGGGCACTGGGATACGCATCCTGAGCAGCCGACCACACATCCATAGGGATTCGCGACCTCTGCCTTTCCGTCTCTCTCCCGGTATACCTTGCCGGGACAGAACTTGATGCAAACGCCACAACCATTGCAGCTCTTCTCATCGACTCTCGGGAACCATGGTATCTCCTCCCTGGGGATACCGTTGTAGATACCGTGGCTCAGGCTTTCGCCCTCCTTGAAGAAATCAGCTCGGTCAGCTCACCAACCGAAGCGACTCGGCCCGCAACGACCACTTCGCCGTCGATTGCCAAGGCCGGCGTCGACATCAAACCCTTGTTCACGATCTCCTCGATGTCCGTGACTTTCGATACCTCGGCCGCCACTCCGAGGTTCTTCAGCACCTTCTTCACGTTGGCTTCGAGCATATTGCACTTGGGGCATCCAGTTCCATAGACTTCGACCTTCATGTCCTCATTCCCTCCTTTGATGCTTCTTCTCATCCCTCAGTTTCTTGAACGCTCGCCACATGGCTTCAAGATAATCTAGTTCCGCAGCGCTCGGAACGTAGTTGTGGATCTTGAGCTCCTTCAATATCAATCGCCTGATCTCGTCATCGGATGCGCGTCCAAGCTCTAGGGCTTTCCTCATTATTGCGTCGAACTCAGAGATTCCTACCTCCTGACCGCCCACAGTAAGGCGTTTGGATGCCGACTTTCCCGGGCAACATTCACCTGGCATCATCTCACCTCACGAACATGCCGAATATCAGTCCCGCGGCCGTGCAGAAGACGGCCACGAGGCCGACGTACACTGCGACCTTCTTCGAACCCATGATCTTTCTTGTGACTAGGATGCTCTGGAACGATAGCTCAGGATCGGCTAGCAGATAGGCGAGGAGGGGACCCTTGGCCATCCCGAGGTCGAGGAACATGCGTGCCACAGGCACCTCAACCAGCGTCGGGAAGTACATGAAGACGCCGAACGCCACCGCGATGCCGTTCGCTGAGAGCGTGTCGTGTCCTAGATGCTCTGCTATCACATCCGATGGAATGACATAGGCGGCCACACCGGCGACGAAGACTCCCACGAGAAGCAGAGGAATTATCATCTTGGTGAAGAAGTACGTCTCGCCCATCCAGGCTCTGTTCTCCTCCCGCGAGTTCACTTTCAAAGCCCAAAGTACGGTGATGATTATCAGCGCGACGAGCACGGGAATCCTGTATATGATTGGCGCTGGAAAAGTCCCGGAAAGAAGGATACCTATAAGGAGCACGAACAGGACCAGGGAATGGCTGCGCAGCAATCTCTCCTTCAGCGTCAGTCGCGATCTCCTCTCTTCCGGAGGGTCTGGAGGATCCGTCGTGGCCGTTGGTAAGGGTGATTTTGAAGCTGCAGCGCTATGTGCGGAGGATGAAATTGGCAACTTGCTGAAGATGAACCCCATCAGCAATCCGATCACGATGCCGAAGAGTATCGCCAAAACACCCCTCGCAGCCGCTATATCCCAGCCAATCAGGCTTCCGGTATACGTTATGGCGAGCAGGTTGATCGCAGGGCCTGTGAAGAGGAACGTGACAGCGGGACCGAGGCCGGCACCTTTCTTCCAGATGCCTGCGAAGAGTGGGAGAATAGTGCACGAGCAAACGGCGATCAAGAACCCCGCGGCAGATGCGACGGGATAGGAGATGTACTTGGGCGTGTCGGGTCCGAGATATTTTGTGACCGCCTCCTTCTTAAACAGAGTAGATAGGGCGCCCGCGATGAAGAATGCGGGGACGAGGCACAGGAGAACATGGGCGGAGAGGTAATTCACTAGACCATTAAGTCCCGCAGAAAGCAGATCGATGAGAAGGGATACAATGTCCATTCGGTCTCTCCGGTATTTCTACCAAAATTGAAATACTCAGCCGAATATATAGTAGTTGTGGTTTCAAAGAAAGTTGAAACTGTGTGCTGTGGCAAGAACGGGGCTCCTCTTGAGCTCCCTGAGACCGTTGGTCGCCAACTCTCTGAGGTTGGAGGACTGGACGCGCTCATCAAGCAGCTGCCGGAGAAGGCTGCCGTGAAACGCACGGCGGAGCGTCATCAGGCACTTTCGGATCCAGTGCGGATTCGGATCCTCTGGGCGCTTTCAAAGGCAGACCTATGTCCGTGCGTCCTCAAGCAGGTTTCAGAACTGCCCGATTCCAAACTATCGTACCATCTCGCTGTTCTTGAACGTGCTGGATTGGTGGCTTCCAGGAGGACTAAGAATTGGATGATCTATTCGATTACTCCAAATGGATCGAAGGAGTTGAAGAAGTGAAGATTACAGTCGAACGCGAGCAACAAATGTTGTCCTGCGAATCGTGGCTGTCCCCAGGGCAAGGAATCGCGAGGTGATGTCCTGGCAAAGAGGCGAAACAAGGAATTCAGCGAGAGAAAGCGTCTTCTTTCCGAGGGCTACTCGGAGTGCAAAGACTGCGGCAAGCTGACCAAGCCGCGTGCTTTGAGATGTGCAGAGTGCGGCGCCTCGACAGCTATTTACATGAAGGTGGTTTGGAGCATTGTTGTCATTGCCTTGTTACTTGTTGCCTCCGTTGCAGCGTACGTGTACTATCCCCGCAGCGAACCATACGTCTCGCCTCCTACCGTGATTTTGGCGGAGCCAGCCGGCTATGGCGCCGGTACGAGCGAGTCGATCAGAGTGACCTTCAACAAGCTCATGGACGAATCTTCTGTTGAATCATCATTCAAGATTCTACCGCAAATAGGAGGTTCGTTCTCATGGAACGGCATATACATGACTTTCACACCTTCTGAACCTTTGGCTGCGGAGACTTCCTATACGGTTTACATAGGCTCCGGAACAAGAGACAGGTCAGGGTTGCCTCTAGACTGCGGGATGTACAGTTGGTCCTTCTCAACCGCTAGTCCGCCGGCAACTCGAAGGGATGTAGGGACGGGAGCTGACGATTTCTGGATCACATATCCTACCTCGCATCCATCGAACGGCGCAACGGTGCAGCATCCCGAGTGGGCACTCTCCGCGATAGATAGCGGAGTCGTAATGATCCTGGATCACAGCGAGGGTTGCGCTCCATGCATACAGATGGGGACCATCTGTCGGTCCGTCTCCTCCGCCAATCCTGACATCACGTACATCGACCTCTCATCCGGTACTGATGAACCCGATGCATCAGAAGGGTTCGCAGCGTACGATCCTAATGGTGGGGTGCACTATGTCCCGCTCACGATAGTCGTGACCAAGGTGCAGTCTCCATCAGGTGGAACTGTCATCGGGTGGCACGCCTGGGAGGGCGTGATAGACGAGAGCTCTCTGCAGAGCTGGATCGCCGATGCTAAATCACATTACAGCGAGAATGGTTGAGGCTGTGCTTTCCTATGAATCCGAGAAAACTGTCCATCGTGATCATCGTCTCATGCCTCCTCGCGGTTGCCGCTCTAGCTGCTCTTGCCTCGACCTGGCTGGACGACGGTAACTCGCAGATGGGCCAGCCGGCAGAGCCATTCGCTGTCGACGATAGGCTCGGGGAGCCGGTGTCACTCGCGGACAACTCGGGCAAGGTCACGGTCATCCACTTCACACAGCTGGAGAATCCTCTCTGTATCGAGTGCGAGAGCTATATGCACCAACAGATAGAGGAGATCGAGAGCCTAGCTGCCTCGGGCAATCCGGACATAGACGTCATCACCGTCAACATCCGCAAGAACCCGTACTCGGAGGACGGCTGGAGCTTGGTCAAGGACTGGTACGGGACGAACATAACGTGGCACTGGATAGAGGAGTTCGACCCTTTTCCCGTCTCGAGCTCGTACCTTCAGTACTGGGAGGTCAGCGGAGCTTTTTCCAACCCCACATTGGTCCTGATCGACCAGGACCTTGTTGTCGTCGGGGTTTACAACGTCTATTGCATCGGAAAGGGCGTGGTCGACGGGGTTCAGAACGCCAGCTCGCTCCAAGAGGATGCCGCGGCGATAATGTCCGGAGAATGGACTTACACCTCGGGCGGTTCCAGCGGCACCGCGGTCAATGTCGGGGGCATGTTCCTCCTCGGAGTCATCACTTCGTTCTCCCCGTGCTCACTCGCCCTCCTGATGGCGGTGATATCATTCATTGGGGCGGCGTCAATGGGCCGTAGTAAGCAGGAGGTCTCCACGACCAGACAGCAATCAGTGGGGCTCAAGATTGGCATCGCTTTCACTGTCGGGACCTCGCTCGTGTTCCTGATGTTCGGGCTAGCCATCTCGTACATCGGTAGGTTCGTCGAGATGTCCTCAACGTTCTACCTCATCTCAGGCATCATCCTGATCGTACTCGGCATCAACATAATCCGTCCCGTTGGTGACCTGCTCAGGAAGGGTCTGTCCGCTATCCGCCAAGAGCCTTCATGTCCAGCGCAGCCAACTGGGCCAGAGAAGACCGTTCAGGGGAGATTGGCATCTCTGAGCCGCCGGTCCCCTGAGCTCGCGGGACTTCTGCTTGGCGTCCTATTCTCCCTCGGGTGGGCTCCGTGCGCTCTGTCGCTTGTGTTCCCGGTCCTGATCCTCTTGGTGTCCCAGGACATCTCGATGCTCATGGGAGGGGTCCTGATGTTCACCTTCGGACTCGGTCACGGAGCTACGATAATCCCATTCTGCGCTGCAACGGGCGAGATCAAGGGCGTCCTCGGCAACAAGTACGTATCACTTTCTAGATGGATTCAGATCATGTTCGCAGCCGCGATAGTCGTCATTGGCGTGCTGTTCGCGGCTAGATATTTCGACTTCAACCTGTGGTGATTCAAGTCTTGTAGATCTCAGAATAGGAAGAAGGTTCAGCTCCTGTCAGTCCCTGCTGATTGAATCCCAGTCGCGACATGCATCCTCCTCAGGGGTTTGAATCCAGCTTACCTTTAATAATTAAATTACCTGCCGATATGTAAAGGAGAGAGCTTTAATTACTGGAAGATACTCGACCATACTCGGGGCATTTCAGGGGAAAGACTATTGAATTCATCTGTCAAATCATCATCCTGCAGGTGACACGCCTTGGCCGTCAAGTTGGATTCAGTGTTGACATGCCCGAAATGCGGTTTCAGTAGTGAGGAGCGAATGCCGACAGATTTCTGTCTCATCCGTTACCAGTGCAAGAAGTGCGGCCATGTGATGACCCCGAAGCACGGCGACTGCTGCGTCTTCTGTTCCTACGGGAGCGTGCCATGCCCGCCGATCCAAGAGTCTGCGAACAGGTGAATGATTCAGTTGCGTCATCGTCAATCGGCGAATCGTTCCATCATATCATGTTGCTCTGGTCGGTGTCAAACCTTCGTTCATTAACTACCAGCAAATACAGCTGGGAGCTTCAATCACTGGTAGATTGCAGGCGAATAATCGAGTGCGATGATCACCCTATTCTCTATTGGCAACTGTAGGTGAGACCTCAAACTGCCGGTTGATTCCTGGCCATCACCCGAGCCTGAGAAAATCTTCCAGGGAAGGAACATGGTTTGGTCTCTCGAGTCACGGCCGCGGTGTGAATCCGACGGCAGCGAGCGCGCTTCTGGAATGGAAATGTCGCCGGAATATCCTGTAGTACATCAGCTCTTCCTTGGTCCTGATTCTCCCGCCTGGAACTGATTTCCTCTCTTTTTCGAATTCCTTGTCCGATATGGATCGTTCCGCATGCTTGACAAGCATGTTGATGGAGCCCGCGCCGTCGCTGAACCTTTGCTTTCGCCTCCAAACAACTTGCCTAGGCAAGGAATCAGAAAACGCTTTGCGAAGAACGAGTTTGCTCTTCTCGACATTCGATCCGACCAAAGACTTCCTGTCCAACTGAAGTCCATAGTCCACAATCGGCCTACTCATAATCGGCATTCTGCCGTCCAGTGACGCCGAGGCTGTCATCCTGTCGACTCTCTGGAACCCGGTCGCATGGCCTTCTTTGAGCAAGGCGATTCTCTCGTCCCTGAGCTGCTTGTCCTTCTTCACACCCAATAGGAAGTCATATCCCGCGAAGATCTCGTCTCCTCCCTCGCCACAAAGAGTGACGCTGTGTCGATTTGAGAACATGTGTGTTGCCATGTAGTTGGGGATGCAACTTCTCACTAGAGGGTAGTCGAATGTCTCACCGTAGTATATCGCGTCATCGAGAATCTCGAGCATGTCTTCTAGGTCGTATATTCGTTCCCTGTGTGAAGTGCTGAGGTGGTTTGCGACGAGTCTAGCCATCTTGATGTCCTCACTGTCTTCTGTCCCGACACAGACACTCTGTATTCGCGATGGAATCTCTGCAGCTGCTGCCGCGACAACGCTGCTGTCGATTCCTCCGCTCAGCAGCACATTCAGGTCGCCCGAGTCGTCGGAACAGTTCATCACGCTCTGTATCAAGAGTTCTCGCACGTGTTCTGGGGGATTCTTCAGACCGGGTCTAGAGGCCCAGGGGAGATTGACTGGAGTGATCCTTCTGAATCCTTCGCCGGATGACATCATCCTTCCGGGCGGAAAGGGAACGAATTCCATTCCAGTCTCCTGTTGAGATTTGATTTCAGAGGAGTAAGCTCCCTCTTTTGAATCGCCTGACAGATAAAGCGGCTTCAAACCGTAGCTGTCCCTCGCAATGATTGTCTTGCCATTGTCGACGATGACGACTGCATATGCACCGTCTATGTAACGGAAGAAGCCAGTGCCGATTGACTTGTACATCTTGAGCATGAGCTGCGCATCAGACACATTCCTGTCCAAGCTGGGCACGATTGTGTGCCGAAGAAACTCTTTGTTGAATATGTACGAATCGCTCGCGACCGCTATGGAGCCTTCCTCGGCTATTGCGGAAGCTCGTTCACTCGGTCGCCTCGCCTGCATCCTCGCGCCGAGCGTGCACGAGTCCGCGGAGAATATGTCCTGCAAGTCTAGCCCACGGTGTTGGAGCTTGGCAAGCATGCGCGCGACCAATGGCTTGTCACTCGCGCCGTAAGTGCCCGCTAATCCCTGCATTTCCCACACCACGACTCAGTCAGATCTCCGCTAAATCTAGATCGTGTTCGCTCACTGCGAGGTCGTGTATCCGTTCCTTCTCGGTAATCGGCTTTCCCGTAGCAGGGTTGACGGCCACGCACGCTCCATCCACAAGTGCGGTCACGATCTTGCCCCGAGCGACCTTTCCTCCCTTGAAGTCGGACGCGTCCAGCAATCCCTCGGTCACTGCCTTCGCAAGAAGTTCGGGGGAAGTGAAAGGGTCTGCCGAACTGCTCCCATTCAGCCGTTTCATCGCGTCGAGCAGGAACCTAGTCTCGCTCAGCAACATGGTCTTTCTGGCGACAACCCTAGGGTCGTACTCAGGTCTGGCGATCCCAAGAAGAGCTTTGCCGACTGCTCCGCGCGCTATCTCACAGCTCTCGATGATATCGTCTGGCCTGGCAGCATGATGGGCCTCGCTGAACCCGACCACATGTACGATGTGGGGCCTGAGAGCCATCGCGATGTACACGGAAGATGCGAGTTGCCCCTTGGCCGTGTTCGGCGATGCGGAAAACGATTGTAGGCCCGATCGCACCATCCTGATGACATTGAACCTCTCGTCGCGCAGGGACTCAACAAGTTCTGCCTTCGCGAACATCTTGGCCAAGTCCATTCCTGATGATATCCCTCTTGGGGTATCGAACATAAACTGGCACACGTAATTCCTCACTCCCAAGAACTTTGCATTATAGGCGGCAAGATACGCAGTCGCGAGCTCAATGACATCGCCCGACCTCCGCATCGCCCATTGATGGGACTCGTTCACTTCCACAGGCGTCCCGTGATTCGCGTACCACTTGATTGCCATCTGGTTCTCAGCAATCGCATCCTTGAGGGACCTCTTCGATCTTCCATCCAGCTCACTGTACCACATGAGTGGAACGGCTCCCCATGCGACGTCGATAGTCCCCTTGAGCATCTCGGCCCATTTGATGAGGTCATTCGTGCCGCTGTAACACCTCAGGAGTGGGTGGTTCCCAACCCTTGTGACCTCGTGTATCGAGCGCAGGTGATCTGGGCTTCTCAGAGGGACTCCGCCGGATCCATCGAGTTGCGGATTCATCTCACCGGGCCTGAAGAAGGATTCCTGAGCGTTCTGATCGGGGGCAATCGAGATGATGTCGACTAGTCCGCTCTCGGCTATCGTCTTCGCCCCTTTGACCGTCTCCTCCAGAGATGGCAGACCGAAGTGGTGTCTTATCAGAGGCATCGGCAGGGAGGATTCGATCCGGCCAATCAGGTCAGAGGACTGCGTCTTCGCCTTCATCACAAGGGACGTCCCCTTGAGGACGGCCATCACTGCAGTCTCTGGCTCCGTGCCGTCGAAGCACACATGGAAAATGCCGGTCTCGCGCGCAAGGGCGGCAACCGGTGGCGTGCCCCCGAAATAGTACTTTCGCCTTGAGAGCTGCTCGTCCTTTGCGATTTCCGACTTCAGCTCGGTGAACAAAGCCTTCGCGCTTTCAGGCGTCAGGCGGTAGCTGAGAGCGACCGCGTCTGGATCGTGTTCCTTGATCGACTTGATGAGGAGCTTGACGGGCACTGCCGGCCCCAGGAATACTGTGTCGTTTCCGAGCGTGCGGGCAAGGTCCAGAAATGCCTGCACGCCTGCGACATGTACACAGTTCCCCAGGGCGGCTCCTAGGATCTTCATCTGGGAAACCCCATGACGGCTAGCATCCTGATTTCCTTCACCGACTTTCCAGATAGGCCTAGTTTGTCGACCGTCCTTCCCTCGGCCATGAAGTCCTTGGAATGAATCGATGACGCCAGGTGAATGAGCGATGTCAATGTCGGAGTGCGAACGCCGAGCATCTTCCCCGCGGAAACCATCGGAACGAGGCTCATCGGAACATCCTCAAGGATGTACCGGTGGGTGAGTGTCGATGGCGCCCTCACTCCCTTGTACCCTGGCGTGCTCTGAATAGCGTCGAATAGTGTTTTGCCAGCAGAGGCGTAAGCCAGATACAACCATTCCCTTGCTGTGTGAAGGTGCACCCCGAGGGCTGTGCCGAGCGCAACGCGTTCCGAATCGGCCGATTCCAGTATCTTCGATGTGGACGGCGATACGCCCTCGAGGTAGTACTCGAAATCTCCGTGCGTCGACTCTATCCTCGACGCGTTGAGCAAAGTGAGTGTTGGGTGGAATATTGCCCCGATGTTGTCGAGGCTCGTCTCGAGCACATTTGTCGCCGCGACGAACTCCGGGAAGGCCTTCCTCACTGTTTCCAACACATTGGGAGTCTTGTGCGCTGGAACGGCTGCCAACGGGACGGAGTTCTTTATCTGCATGATCCGCGCACGGGCGAAGTCTGTGTGTCGAGACACATAGATGAACGTCTGCGCCTCAGCGACCGTGGGCATCCTGCGGATCTTTTTCTCGGAGAGAACCTGCATGAACTCAAGCGCTCCGAAAGTCCTGCCTGGGTTGAGCACAACTATCTGATTTTCCGTCAGATGCTCTGCGCACTCGAGAGCGACTTGTCTGTGACCAGTGGCTGGGATCACGACCATTATGACATCAGCATCTTTGATGGCGGGTTTGATCTCGTTCGTTGCGAGCTCGAGATTCCCGAACCCCTCAATCACACCCTCGACGTCTATCCCACCTCTGTCTATGACCTGTTCGACCCTTTCGGGAGACCTGTTCCAAAGTCGCGTGGGGAACCCCATCAGAGCGAGGTGCCCAGCCATCGCGAGACCACCGTGGCCAGCTCCCAATACCGCGAATGTCTGCTTCCTCTCTGCCCTTCTCCGCCTGTAAGCCACGTAAACACTCTCGGGATGAATCCAAGGGACGCAGAGAAGGGGGCGGTGGGGTGGGCTCCAATGCGTCCCTGTGATTATCTGTGAATAATGATGAATAACTATTAAATCCTTCCTTGCGATTATCACAGCCGTGGAACACTCTGAGAGAATCGATGAGAGACGGAGGTGAGCGGTTGGAACCGAACGCGAGAGAGGCCGTCAAGTGGATCATCATGTCCGACAGGAGACTCGTGACTTTGAGATGTTTTGAACACAACCAGTACTTGGGAGCATCTGATATCGCTCAGGAGACCGGACGGTCGATCCAGAATATCGGCACCGCCCTGAGCGAACTTGAGAAAAGGAAGCTTGTCTCACAGCTCGAACCTGGTAGAAGGACTTGGAAGAAGTACGCCCTCACATCGATTGGCAAGAGCGTGCTCGAGCTCGTCCAGCGCGAGCTGAGCGCGGGTATGTTCGAGAGAATGGCGGACGAGCTCTCGTTTAGGTATGTGAAGGACGCCTACAGACTCATCGTTTCCGACCCAATCGTCGTTTCTAGAGGAATGGGACTGCACGATGTTGTTGACAGGGTTCTCGCAGACCCCAGAACCCGGAGCGCGTATGTCATCGACGACAAGAACAAGCTCGTCGGTATGATCGGGTTGACACAGATGCTGGCTGCCGTCCAGGGCTCGCTCTCGCTATTCGAGAAGGGCCGCCAGAAACCAGTGACAAAGAAACGCGTACCCCTGCCGTTCTCGGTCGAAGAATACATGGTGAAGCCCGTGACCGTCACAGAGGATGACAGATTGCTCAGCGCGCTTGACAAGATGATGCGACATGGGCTGGAAGATCTGCCGGTAGTGGACGAGAACGACGCTCTCGTCGGCGAACTCAACGGGTTCGAGATACTGCTCCTGGGTAGCGAGGTCATGCGACGACAGCGAAGAGCCTGACAGTCGATCAGTGCCAGACGTGATCCACGACATCTGTTGGGGGAGTGAGAGGTTGCTTGAAGGTCTGTTCGAGGGAATTCTCGAGAACCTGTGGTTTCAGCTTTCGCTCCTGCTAACGGTCGCCACCGCATCAAGCTTCTTGTTCGCCAGGTTCAAGCAGCCCAAGATAATCGGCCAGATTGTTGTCGGAATTGTGATAGGCCCCAGCGTACTGGGATTGTTCGTCGCCGGGTCCGAAGCGGGAGCGGTAGACCCCATGGAGATGGTAGAGAGGCTGGCCGAGCTGGGAGCCATCATCCTGCTTTTCATGATTGGTCTCGAGTGTGACGTGAGGGAAATCTACACTAAGCGGTCGATACTGATCGCCACAGGCGGTGTTGTTGTGCCGTGGATTTGTGGGTTCGCGCTCGCCGAGCTGATGCTCCCGGACCCGGGTGAGGGATACGACAGGTTCGCGCAGTCGGTCTTCGTCGGGGCGGCACTAGTGGCGACAAGCGTTGCTATCACCGCTGGCGTACTCCGAGAGATGGGCCTCATCGGATCAGACACTGCCAAGATCCTGCTCGGAGCAGCCGTTGTAGACGACATACTCGGCATGATCGTGCTGGCCGTGTCCGCTGGCACGGCGACGGGGGGCGGACTCGACTACGAGAACCTACTGGGTCTGGCCATCGCCGCGATTCTGTTCGTCTCGCTAGGAGGATACCTTGGGTCCAAGATAGCAACGCGTGTGATATCCAAAGTTCAGTTGCGCGGGGTGATGCACGGAATCGAGGAAAGCGGATTCCTGCTTGCGCTCTGTCTCGCCTTCTTGTACGCGGTGATCGCCGAGATAATTGGCATCTCGGCAATCGTAGGGGCGTTCGTCGCTGGCACCAGTTTCGCAAGATGCGACCTGAGGGCGACTTTCCAGAAGAACATCTCAGTACTAGAGTGGGTCTTTGCGCCTATCTTCTTCGTCTCGCTTGGCATACTTGTCAATCTCAAAGATGTCTCCGCGGAGGCCTGGGTGTTCGCGATTGTGCTGACAGGGGTGGCAATTGCGACCAAGGTCATCGGGTGCGGAGTCCCCGCAAGGCTGCTTGGGCTGAGCAAGAGAGATTCGATTGCGATAGGCATTGGAATGTCGCCAAGGATGGAGGTCGCGATGATTATCGCGCTGTACGGCCTGACCATGGGTATCGTGACGACCGAGATTTATGCGGTGATTGTACTCATGGGTCTGCTTACCGCCTTGTTCACGCCAAGTCTGCTGAAGAGGACCATGAAGGGCACTCCGAAGCCCCCGGAAGTCTGCCCAGAATAACGAAGAGGAATGCGCTCATCGATTCCGGATTTGCCTGATTTCGCACCTTGTTAGATTGAGATCAGACAGAGGGTTTCTGCCTCCTGCCAGGACAAATCCTCGGTTACCTTCAATCATTCAATTCTTTGCCCGTATGTAAAGGTAGAAGCATTAGTTGCCGGTAGATTCCAGGCCAATAATCGAGGGTCAATTTGTCCCTAACACTCATGAATTCTATAGGTGGGATGTTTAAATGCCAGTAGATTCCGGGCGAATATCCGGGTCTGGGAAGAATGCCTATCTACCTGGAGTCCGATAGCGATGCTTGGTGATGAAGCTCACCATGAACCGCCCTCTGGGCTGATGGCTTCTACTGACAGTAGGAGGTTGAATCAGTGAGGCTAGATCTCAAGAAAGGGTGGTTGAATAGGAATGTGCTCGCTACCGGAATCGTCAGCTTACTCAGCGACGCGAGCCACGAAATAGTCACCGCTCTGCTGCCCCTGTTTGTTACTCTGAGCAGCGCGCTGGGCGGACTGGGCGCAGATGCTGCACTCCTTGGCACTATCGAAGGATTGTCCGATGGCCTATCGAGCGCGTCAAAGCCGGTGTCTGGGCATCTGAGTGATAAATCGAAGCGGCGAAAGCCATGGATGGTTTTTGGCTATGTCGCCACGGGAGTGCTTCTGCCGGCCATCGCGTTCGTGCAGACCTACATCGGCCTTGCGATTCTGAGGATATCGTCATGGATCGGGAGAGGAGTGCGGGGACCGCCCAGAGATGCGCTGTTGTCCGACTCAGTGCAGCCAGAGCAATATGGGAAGGCGTTTGGCTTTCACAGGGCAATGGATTCAATAGGTGCGGTCATTGGTCCAATTCTGGCGTTTCTCCTACTTCCGTACTTAGGAGTCAGGCACACCATCTTGGTCGCGTTTGTTCCTGGGGCGCTTTCAGTATTGGTCGTCATCCTGTTCATCAAAGAGACAAAGGGTGTACGCAAGGGCGATGATATCGTGACTCTCAGAGATAGCATCAGCTCCTTGCCGCGGAAATTCAAGCTCCTTCTGGTGGCTCAGGGGACATTCGGGATCGGCAACTTCGCGAATTCACTCTTCATCTTGGCTGCACTTCAAATCATGAGCCCATCTCTTGGCGAGATAGCTGCAGCTTCAACATCCTTGGGCCTTTACGCACTTCTGAATGCCGTATATGCTTTGGCATCTTTTCCTGTCGGAGTGCTAGCAGACAAGCGTGGAAAGGCAGGATTGCTCGGACTTGGGTACCTGTTCAACGCCTTGGCGTGCCTCATTCTGGCGTTCTGGATCGATAGCGTGGTGGTCATTGGGTTTGCATTTGTTGCAGTGGGACTCCAGCTGGCCTTCACCGATACAACCGAAGCGGCCCTGGCAGCAGAACTACTCCCGAAGAAAGTGGTTGGTACAGGCTACGGCGTCCTGCAGTTCGTTGACGGGGTAGGGGATTTCGCTTCAAGCTTTGTGGTTGGAATGCTCTGGGTGGTCTTTTCTCCGGCAGTTGGCCTTGTGTACTCAGCCTTGCTCAGCGTGGTTGCATGGGTCATGATCCTTTGGTTGATGCGCAAGCCGCACTGAACAAGACTAGGAGGAGTTCTCTTTTGTCGCGAGCCATCTCTGGTTTGCCAATCAACGTTGAGCGTCGGCCAACTTGATCGATACCGCCTTCAACCTGCCTTCGATGTTTCCGAGATCTTTGAGCTGTGAATCTTTGATTCGGCTATCCAAGCTCCTAGACTCCATCCCCATCCTCAATGCCGTCTCCATTGACTCGACTGACAACAGCATTCGGCTTCTGACCTCGGATTTGAGTCGACGAGAGCTTTCAGACAATCTGTAGTCGATATCGTATCTAATTCTGCCCGCGTGCTTCTCAATCTCATCCATCATGACCTGCCTTGCTTTCCTGGCTAAGTTCCTTCGGTAGAGGCGATTTGGCAGGATCAATGGCAACTCGGCTGGAACAATACTCTCGCACTTGAGGACAGAGATGTGGTCGAAGTAGAACCTGCTCTCGTCGAGGACGATTTCCGGAAAGTCGGTAGGACGCATTGTCACGCCGAATACATCAGCGGCTCTCTTCATCAAGTTTTCAGAAGACCGGTCCGTCTCTGTCGAGGAATCGATCGCCACCAATCTCAACCCTTTGGAGATCTCCTCGTTCGCCGACTTCACAAAGGGACCGTAGTTGTTCTTTATCGCCTCCGCAATAAACTTCTGGATGGCCTCTAGATACTCGCGTCTGCCGCTCGTCTCTGGCATGCTTTGTAGGAAAGCATCGAGACTTGGAACGAGTGTCAACCTCGCACTGTTCTTGATTTCTTCGAGTCTCTGAGTGAACTGATTGATTATCCGAGAGACTCTGCTGTCAACGAGGGAATCCATCTCATCAAGCCTTCTTCTTGCCGCCTGAATCTCTCGCTGGAGCCAATCGATCTTCTCGTTCGTCTCCACGACAGGTTTGCAAAGGATTCCCCGCTCAATTCCAACCTCTGCGAACAAATCAGATACGACCTTCAGCAACCTCTTCCTTGCAGACGCTAGAATGATTTCGCCTTTGCCAGTGGCGAGGAAGTTCATGACTTCCTTCTCCAGCTCTATATAGCCGCTTCGAATCAGCTTCTCGTCGTCGCCGTCTTCCTTTGCCTCCAAGGCTAGCTTCGCCGAGATTGGAAAGACTCTCAAATCAGGGTCTTTCAGAGACTCGATGAGCACGGATCTCGAGAAATTCAATGCCTCCTCACTCTCTCTTTTGTCGAGCATGTCTATCTTGTTCTGAATCAGGAACATCACGTTCGAATTGCCCTTGATGTCATCCAAGAACTCCAGTTCCATCTGGCTGATCGGGGGATCTACTCCGAAGACGAACAAAGCAGCGTCGACTTGGGCGAGGAAATCGTAAGTCACGAGTGTGTTGCGCTCATAGCTAGATCCGACGCCTGGAGTATCCACGATGACGGCTCCGTTTCCCAAGAGACTAGAGTTGACATGCAAATCCACCTCGGCAACATTCTTGGTATTGCCTGGGTTGCCCTTCTCTGTCACATATTGATTGAGGCTCGTCACGTCCACAATCATTCTCTTGCCGTCATTGAAGGCAATCTCGGCTTCGGTCTTGGTTCCGTAGCGAAGCTTCGTTATCACTGATGTCAATGGCACAACGCCTGTTGGCAGGATGCCTGATCCAACCATTGCATTGATGAGTGTGGATTTCCCGCGCTTGAATCCTCCCAGGACGACAATGTTGAACCCTTCTTCTGACAGCTTGCTTTTCATGCTTCTCAAGAAATCGACGTTCGCATCACAGTTCAAATCGTTCGCTATGGCTTGCAAGTCCGACATACAGTGCAGCATGAATGCCTTCCGGCTGGAGAACTCCCTCAGAGAACGGTCAGCAGCCTTTGTCGTTCCGAACTCCCTTTCCACGGACTCACCCAGATTGATTCATGTCGGTCGTTCCCTCATCAGTGACAGGGGTCGCGGCTGCCTTCGCCTTCTCGCGACGAAAGAGGTAACGATCCAGCAGTTCCTTGATGCCGGGGATATCGGTGGACTTCAAGTCGACACTTACCTCTATTCCTCGGTCCCGAGCCATTCTCGACAGGTTCTGAACATCAGATCTGAAGACGTTGTAGAGCATGAGCAGATGCCCAACGGCGTTGAAGGTTTCGAATGATTCGAAGTTCGTTCTTGCGTAGGCGGTGTCTGTTGAAGACCACTGCTGTCGAAGATCCAGGATCCGCTTCGATGTTCTCGCGAGTTCGTCGGAAACGCCTGCCTTCCTGTGCAGGCTCTCCCAGGCCTGCTCGCTAGCGCCTGCCAGTCTTAGACCTTCCTCAAAAGCTCGTCCGACAGCCTCTTCTCTGGACATTCGGGAGCCTTTCGCCAGCTCCCTGATCATCTTGCTCAATTCTTTTCCCACGTGGATTTCGACTTCCGTCATGGGTTCTCTTCCTTTATGAACCGTGGAGGGGTTTTGATCTTCAGACCCAACGCTCGTTTGAGGTCCATGACCTGGCGTTCAAGGGCCGGAAGCACCGATTCGACCAATGCTTTGTCTCTTTGATACTCACGAAGCATCTGCGTTAGTCCCTCGAGCCTAGAAGACTCCTCCGCTAGTCTCTTCTCTAGATCAGTCACTGCAAGGCGCTGGCTCCTCAGTTGTTCTTCTGGGGAGCTCTCAAACTGAATCTGGGATATCTCCTTCCCCAAGAGCTTCTCGAGACCCATTCGAAGTATCTGTTCGACGGTGAGGATTGCCGGAGTCTCCCTGCTGAGTAGCCGATAATAAAGTAGATCTGAGTCAGGGGAAAGGCGAATCTTGACAACGTTACCACTCACTTAGTCATCCTCCGTCATGATCTGACGATTATCACAGAGCAGGCCGCTTTCCTGGAGACGGACATGGACACGCTCCCCATCAGAATGCCTTTCGCGCCAGTCATTCCGCGGCTCCCCATCACGATCAGATTGGGCTTGTACTCAGAGGCGAATCGGAGTATCTGGCCGGCTGGATGGCCCTTCCTCAGCACAAGCTTTGCATCGATACCCTCGGCTCTGGCGAGTTTGACGGAGCTGCCGAGAACCAGCTGTCCATGCTCTTCATGATCCTTGTCCTCTGCTTCCGCAATCAGCGTGGGAAGCTCCTCGATCTCGACAACGTGAATTAGAGTCACCTCCGCGTCCAGCGCTCCGGCTATTCTGGAGGCCATCTGAACTGCCGCGTTGCTCTCCGAGGATCCATCGACTGCCACAAGGATCCGCTCAACTACACCGTTGCCACTGATCTTCTTCATCGTTTCTCGCCTCCCTCAGATGGGGTGAACATCCTTTGGGCGATCACGGTCGGAATGATTGCTGTCAGTATTACCGTCATGACAAGCACGGAAAACTGATCAGTGTCGATGATGCCGTTGCTCAGACCGACCTGAGCGGATATCGTCCCAAAAGTGAGACCCGTGCTCATGAGCAGGGTTATGTAAACCGAGTCTTTGCCCACGAGCACTTTGCATGGGTGAAGGATTCCAATAAATTTGGCACCCACCTTCACGAAGAAGAGGACAGCAATGAGCCCTGCGCCCGCGATCACTGCGCTGAATGAAACGTTCATTCCCGCGCCGATGAAGAAGAACGGTGTGAGAAATGAGAGCGAAAGCGCTCTGATCTTCAAGAGAACGTCCCGGTTCGAGGCGAGGGTGTCCGCCGCAATCAGACCGAGGATGTAGGCAGGGAGCACGGCATGAACGCCCGCAGTCTGGGCCATGGCGCCCAATCCCACTACCAGCACAAGAAGCAACTTGACATCCGGTTCGCCGGTGCGCGCCTTGAACGTGCGAAACAGCCACTTCAGGAGCCTTGGGACGAACAAGGTGCTCACAACCAGGGCGGCCACAAGAACGAGCAGGTAGATATTGGGTCTGGTGAAAAGCATGCTCAATGCGACCGCCGTCCCGAGGTCCGTTATGAAACATGAAGAGAGTATGATCTTTCCGATTTCAGTTCTGCTCATGCCAGTCTCGACGAGGACCACATATACAACTGCCACAGAGGTGGTTGACAAGGCAACCCCGGCCAGAAGCGAGGCCTCCCAGGTCCATCCGAGGACGAGGTATGAAAACCACCAGGCAACAACGAAAGGCACGATGAAGGAGAGAAGGCCGATCGTCAAGCTGGCTTTCCAGGTTCGGCGCAGCGCCTCAGGGTCAATCTCAGCCCCTGCCAAGAATGTCAGCACAACGCTGCCGAGAGCTGCAAGAAACACGAACCATTCGTAGTCGTCCGTCTTCACGTTCCCCAGGTTGCCCAACAGCATTCCAAAGGCGATCTCGATTATCGCAACGGAGACTCCAAGACGGATCGAGAAGAGGGAAGCTGCAAGGGCTGTGCCCAACAGCAGTAGCAGAATCGCGGGGTCAAGCAAGGTCTCACCTTCATCCTGGTGCGGTCACTCAGGTAGAAGCCATCAGCCCTGCACCAGGGCGGTTTGAGGTGAGCTTCATCACCCGCTGTTATTCGATACAAAGCTGAGCCTAATAAATCTTATTGTGTCCCTTATAATGTAGTCGACGCTATGGGGGAAGCCAGTCCTGTTCGTCGCACTCAGGTTTTAGCCTAGGTCCACATACGATTCAGTTACCGCCGATCGCGGAATTCCCGCTTTGCGCGGAAGAAATACCTATCCATGAGCTCGTGAAGTCCTGGAATCTCAGTCAGGTCCTGCTCGCCATCCAATTCGATCCCTAGTTTCTTCCCGAGCAACACCAGAGTCCTGATATCGGCTCGGAGCACATGATACTGTATCAGCAGGTTGCTTGCCTCATTGGCCGTCTGGTACGACTCGAATATCGCCTGTGAATTCCGAACGTCAGCCGCCATGAGCATGGCGCGCTTTTCTCGAATTTGTAGTCTGACTTGATTCAGTTCGGAGAGCAGTCCTTCTCTGCGACAGAGATCGCGCCATTCTGCCACGGACTCCCTCGCCTTTCTCAGTCCTTCTCTGAAAGCGAGCTCAATCGCCTCTTCTTCCGAGATCCTTCTTTTATGGCGGAGATCATCCAACAAACCAGTGATCTTCGATTGTTCAACCTGCCCAAGAGAAGGCGTCATGGAGTGTTCCCCCCTTGGCTTCTCAGAGGATTTCTGACGCCAACACCCAAACGCTTCTGAAGACATGCTATGCGCCTTTCAAGAGCAGGCAGTGCCTGCTCAATGGATTCTCTGTCTTTGAGATGTTGATCAAGGATGCGGAGCTGCTCGTCACGGGAAACTTGTTTCTCAGCCAGGTCTTGCTCAAGCTTGGCCAGTTCCATTTTCCTCGCCCCGAATTCTTCAGTTGGAGTACGCGCTAGTGTAATCTTGGAATCCCTTTGGCCGAGAAGCGCTTTGAGGCCCGCAAGTAGGAGGTTCTCCCGGGATAGGTCTATCGGCACTTCTTCTTCAAACAACCCATGGTATTCGTTGATCAATTCTTGCGATACTCGAATCTCCAATTCACGCTTCCGAGCCATCTATCATACACCCAATTAGCTGCTTTCGGCTATCGCAGCAGTTATCGACCAAGATTCTTGTGCGGATTGCGTCGTATGGGCATAGGATATCAGGGCGACAGTAAGTCCAATCACATTTCCAGCTTCTTCCGAGTGCGATTTGGAGCTCAGAAGCCATCAGCTCGCACCAGGCAGTTGAAGGTGGGCCTCATCACCCTACAGGCATATTGAGAATGCAGGTGTTCTTAAACCTTGCCCATCTGCATAGGCAACGCGTTAATCAGGTTTCTTATCGATTTTCGTCCTGCATATTCATGCATCGACCAACTCCAGCAACCCCTGGCTGAGGGAGGGCAGGCGAAGACAGATCGAGGTCGGCCCGAGGCCTCTGACGAGTAAGATTGATTTGGGAAGCTGATGCTAGGGGTGACGCTTCGGGCGTGCCAACCAGAACTAGAGGGCATATGTGACCATGCTTCCCCACAAGGAGAAAGTCAGACTGATCGAGTTCGTTCGAGAGTTCGAAAATCGGACCGGAGGATTCAACTTTCCCAGGGAGACCCCTGCTTCTATTGTAGAGACCTACAATGGGGTGATGCTTTTCAATGAACTGGGATTTGGTTACGGCAACCCTCTGACCAAAGAATTCGTAAGGAAGCTCGAACTTAATACGGATTTACCTCTTGAACACCTGTACCGACTGGCAAAGGTCTCTGAGATTCTATGCATGCCAGACAAGACGTCCGAGATTCGGGAATCCGTCCTAGATCGGAAGTACAGAAGAAGTGGCAGGCTTACGGATGCGTACTACTCAGTTCTTCTTGAGGAGATGCTGGATGTCAGTGGCGTGTTAACCACGGACCTTCTCGAGCATGCACGGACACGCAAGATAAAGAAGCTCAAATTCATGTCGGAATGCCAGAAGTACATTGCAGTGAAGAAGCATGCCGGCCTTGAGGTTGAGGCCGATGAGGCGATTTCATGGATACGGGCCACGCAGAGTTGTGACGGGGGTTTTGGATTCTTGCCAGGATCGACCTCTTTCCTCGAGAACGTCTATAGCGCTCTTGACTCGCTGCGGATGCTACGCTCCGCCCCTTTGGACATCCGAGCATGTGAAGACTTCGTGCTATCTTGCAGGAGCAAGGAAGGCGCGTTCGGAAGACAGATCATGGCTCTTCCAAGCCTGGAGCACTCCCTGATCGCAGTCAGGAGTCTGAAGATCATTGACGGAATGAGAGTCAGAGATCACTCAGACGATGGCTAAGTACTTGGTTCTGGAAATGAATATAGTTTTCGTCTTAGAACGAGGACGAGTTCGAGATGATTAAGAAGAGGAAGGTAGCAGGGAGAAAGGCGCGAACGAGAAATGCGCACAGGGTGCGGCTACACGATGCTCGTCATCATGTGGCGAAGAAAACCTCCAAGAGAAGAAAGACTCCCGAGTACGATATTGACACGACTGAAGGAGGATATGTGAGCAAAGAAGAACCTTCTCCGAGGTATTACGAGTTCTGAAACCGCCATTCGGCACGATAGTATCCTCTGCCGAGTGTTTCGGGAGGGAGATAGCCAAAGCATTGCCGTCCAAGTCAATGCTCTTCTTACTCCAATTCCGAGCTTATTCTAACTCCGTTCTTCTCGTCGGTAAGAAGATTGAGTTCGAACCCACATCAACTTCCTCTCCGCAGGTATAACCTCCAGCTTTAACTGCTGGTAGATTCCGGGCCAATAATAGGGCGGCGATTTCTCCCTCGCCCTCGTGAATTCAATAGGCGGGGGGTTTAATTGCCAGCAGATTCCCGGCAAATATCCGGGTCCTGATTTCAGCAGCTGGGAGCTCATCTATCCCGAACAAGTTTGAGCGGACCGCACAACATCCTCGCTACCCCATGTCGCAAAGCTTGTTCCACACCTCTACGATCGCAGCTCTTGCTTCGCCGTCCCTCGACTCGATCGGCGTCTTGCACGTGGCTAGCAACGACGGAACCATCTCGTCATACGGGATCCTACCGAGGCTCTTGATTCCCCGCAGAGCCGCTTCGTTCTCTATGGATTCTGCGAGTCTGCTGTTGATGTTCCAGCGGTTGACTACCAGAGCGGTCTTGGCCTTCATCTGCGAACACAGGTCGGCTATCCTCGCGAAATCGCTGAATCCTGAGACAGTGGGCTCCGCGACTAGGACGACCATGTCTGCCCCTCCAGCTGCTGAGATCGCAGGGCAGCTGAGTCCGGGCGGGCCATCTACGAGTACCGTGTTGGCCCCGGTCTGATTAGCTATGACCTTCGCCTTCTGCTTCACGAGGGCGACGAGCTTGCCAGAGTTCTCTCCTCCTGGGGCGAGCAAAGCGTGCACCATGGGCCCGAAACGAGTCTCCGATACGAACCACTCACCGGAATCCTGCTCCTGGAGCTTGATTGCTCCTGATGGGCATACGCGTGTGCAAACACCACAACCCTCGCATGCATCAGCGTCGACTGTGACCTTCTGGAGGCATTCATTCCCGATGATTGACAATGCATCAAACCTGCATGCTGACACGCATTCCTTGCAGCTGTTGCAGAGGCGGCCATCTATGATCGCCATCTTTCGTGAGCTGAACATCCCCCGCTCCTTGACTGTCGGGTTCAACAGAAGGTGCAGGTTCGGTGCATCGACATCGCAGTCCGCTATCACTGGATTCTTCGCGAGGGAAGCGAAACTCGCTAGGACGACTGTCTTGCCGGTGCCCCCCTTGCCGCTGAGCACGACTATTTCTTTCATGCCTTCTCAGCCTCCTCCATGATTCTCTCCAGCATGGACTCGAATTGCCGTTTGAGACCGAGGTCGCGTACGAGCAGCCTGCCCTCCGAGTAAGTTTCAGCAATCTCTATTCGTAGAGGGATTTCCCCGACGATTGGTAACTCGTTCTCAGAACAGAACTTCCTGATGTCAGGACCTGGAAGGCCTGTCTTGTTCACCAGGACGACATGCGGCAGCCTCAGCTTCTTTGTGACTGCCAATGCGAGCTTCAGATCATGGAGGCCGAACGGAGTTGGCTCTGTCACGAGCACGCACAGATCTGATCCCCGCATGCTTTCAACTGCTGGGCAAGCTGTGCCAGGCGGGCAGTCGATGATTGTGAGCCCATCTTTGGGAAGCTGCCTCTTGACGCGTTTTATCAGTGTCGCTGCTGATGCCTCGCCGACCCTTAATCTGCCATAGGTGAGCCCTCGCAGACCGTTGGCACCTAGACGAATGATTTCACCCATTGGATGGTCACGCTCCTCGATCGCACCTTCAGGACAGAACCTCGAGCATGCGCCACAGCTGTGGCAGAGCTCGTCGAAAACTAGGACATCTTTGGGCAGGGACACGATAGCGTGGTACTCGCAGACCTTTGCGCAGTTGCCGCAGCCTGTGCACTTCTCCTTGTTCACGAAGGGCACCTTGCGGCTGACCACTTCTCGAGAAAGCTCCTTCCCGTCGAAGAACAGATAGCAGTCAGGCTCCTCGACATCGAGGTCCACCAGAAGAGCGTCAGCTGCGACGGCCGCCAGGTTCGTGGCGACCATGGTCTTTCCCGTTCCTCCCTTGCCGCTGGCTATCGAAATCCGTACCATGGTTCCCCCGCTAGCCTATGGGCTGGCCAGCTATAGCGGCGAACAATCCCTCTCTACTGAGCGAACCTTGCTAGTGCCTGTGCTCTTTGCAGGCATTCTCGTCAGAGGCTTTCTGCAACTTGCCCGCGCGCCACATCTCGACAGCTTGTCGCGCGCTCCCTTGTGCGCCGACATAGACCTCTATCCCGTAGGATTCGAACATGCCGATGGCTCTGGGACCCAGTCCGGAACAGATGAGTATCTGCGCGCCCGTCTGAGCTATCTGCTCCGGCGGCTTTCCCGTGCCACCCATGTGCTCACTCTTGTTCGAAATCACGTTCACCTTTTCGCTCTCAGTGTCGACGACCGTGTAGGTAGGAGCCCTTCCGAAGTGCTCGCTGACCGCGTCGTCGTATCCGCCTTGCCCGCTTGTGGGCACACATATTTTCAAGATATCATCTCCTTGTTGTCGACGATTCAGAATTGATCCGTTTGTATCTCTGTTTCCAGCCTTCTCTGACGATGTTGGTCGAGCCGCAGCAAAAGCATTTCTCGGGAGGTGCCTCCACCGCCAGCTCCAGACCGCAATCCTTGCACCTGTATCTGCCCAGCTTCATTCTCGCATCCCCTTCGTCCCCGCCCGCTTGCCGTAGTCTCTCAGGGCGTTCCTGAGCGCGATCACCGCAAGAGTAGCGCAGTGCTCATGGTCGGGAGGAAGCCCGTTCATCAGCGAGACGAGGTCGTTCGGCGTCACGAGCATCGCGGCCTCAAGGTTCATCCCAGTGACGAAGCGAGCAAGCCTGCTCCCACAGGCAATCGTGGGGCCACAACCATCAGTGTAGAAAGCGCACGTCTCGATCCTCTCAGAGCTGACCTTGATGTAGAACTCCATCGTGTCGCCGCAGAGGCCATCAGCAATCCCTTGGCCGTCCGGGTCCTTCATGCGTCCGATGTTGGAAGGGTTCCTGAACTCCTCCACCACCTCTCTCGAGTATATCGCCTCGTCCTCGTGCTGGAGTATCCTCGAAATGTTCTCGACGAGGGTGTCGAGCTCCTTCTTCTCTCTGTCGTCGCTCTCGCCGCTCATCGTGGCACTCTCTGCTCCTGCCATCGAGGCCCATGGCCCCCTCCACCGTGATGACCCGGACCAGTTGGCCCATCGATCTCCACCAGCCTTCCCTGGAAGAACTCCGATGCAGCCTGCTCCACGGTCCCGTCATTCGTCCTGAATGCCCTTATTCCGGTCGCGTTCAAGACCCTGAACGCGTTCGGCCCGAGGTCACCAGTCAGAACAACTTCAATCCCCATGTTTGCCAGAGTCTGTGCGGCCTGTATGCCTGCACCGTTTCCGAGCCCCCGGGCGGTGTTCTCCACAGCCTTGAACTCGGCTCCTGGACCGTTCGAGACCATGAAGTACGCGCACCTCCCGAACCTTGGATCTACAGAATCATTCGCAGACGCACCAGTGGAGGTCACGCACACTCTCTGGTCATGGGAACCGACTTGACGATTTTCACTTGCGGGCATCAGCTCTCCTCTTTGCGGCACTTCCTGCCGATCATGAGCGTCCCGCACTTCGGGCACTTGACCTGCGAGCACGGGATGCCTCTCCTTGCGTGCGTGATCTCATTCCCGCACTTCGGGCAGACGCACTTGCTCGATCCGAAATCTACGTCGTCGAGATCGACGCTCATGGTCCTCCCCTCGGTCCTCTTCCTGGGCCCCCTCGTCCCCTGCCCATGTCTGATGGCCCTCTGCCGGCTTGCCAGCATCCAGCGCCAGCATTCGGCCCTCTGTTCGCGTCAGACCTGTGTATGTTCGCGTTTCCGCACTTCGGACAGGTCATGGGCCTTCCGGTGCCATAGGGCACCTTCCATTCGTGCCCGCACGCGTAGCATTTGAACGTCCTCATCGAAGCCATCCTCATTTCCTCCATTGGTGCCAATCCAGCGCCCTTCCTAGCGCCTTCTGGTATCCGCTCTCTCTCTGAGCTTGGCCTCTAGGTCTCTCACGCGGTTCCTTAGCCTCTCCATCTCTGCCTGGAGATCCTCCCCTCCTTGCTCCGGCTCGGAGGGTGTCACGTCCTTCTCATATGGCAGAGAGGAAGCGTGGACGATCCTTCCGTCTGCGGTCCTGTAGTGGGCGTGGGGTCCGTATCCGCAGCGGCAGGGACCGATGTATGTCACATCCTTCGGCAGGTCTTTCGCCTCCGTGTATTCCACGGGGTATCCTGGCCAGCAGTATCCGCGTCCATGGTGCCACCAGTTAGTTCCTCTTCCCATTCCGTATCCTCTTGGCATTCCTTTCTTCACCTCTTCGTTTCCTTGACTGATTTGACGATCTTCTCCGTGATATCCTCGAAGGCGTCGACAACGCCGTTTCCGGGAATGGCCACGAAGGGCCTTCCATCGTCTCCGCTCTTTGCAATCGCTGGGCTGAGGGGCAGTCTTCCGAGATAGGGCACATTCATGTCCTTCGCCGCCTTCTCCGGTCCGCCTTCTCCGAAAACGTCTATTGTCCTCCCGCAGTGCGGGCATGTCAGCCCGGCCATGTTCTCCACGATACCGATGATCGGGAGCTTGACCGCCTTCGCGAAATTGATGGATTTCCTTACGCTCAGCAGAGCCACGTCTTGGGGCGTGGTCACGATGATCACTCCATCAGGCGATGGTATCAGCTGGGCAATGCTGAGGGGCTCGTCGCCCGTCCCTGGAGGAAGGTCGATGATCAGGTAGTCGAGCCTGCCCCATTCAACCTCCTCGAGGAACTGCTTGATCGCGCCCATCTTGACTGGTCCGCGCCAGATAACTGGGGCGTCCCTGTCACCCACAAGGAATGCTATCGACATGACCTTGAGACCAGGTGGCACATTCATCGGGATGATGTGCCCGTTCTCGTTCATGTTGAGCGGCAGGTTGGGGACTCCCAGAAGCTTCGGCACGCTCGGTCCGTGAATGTCGGAGTCCAGCAGACCCACCTTCGCCCCCTTCCTCGCGAGTGCAATGGCGAGGTTGACTGCAACGGTCGACTTTCCGACGCCGCCTTTCCCGCTCATGACGATAAGCTTGTGCTTAACGGCGGCAAGATTCTCATTGATGGCGTTCGGAACAGGAATTCCTTTCGTAGCCGAAGTCGCTCCGTTGCCGTCGGACTTTTCGCAGGATCCAATGCTCATCTGCCCGTCCTCCCAGTTCAGCAGGTGAATACCCTGTCAGCATCCAGAGTCTCAGTGGTGAAGTCCATCAAGGTGATGAACTGAGTGCCTTCTACGAAGCTGTCCTTCTTGATCCCTCTGGACTCCAAGCAGGGTATGCAAACCAGAAGCTTTCCTCCGCAATCCTGGAACCCGGCCATCAGATCCTTGATGGGAGCCATGCCCTTGACGCTCGGGAGCTTGTTGGCGAAGCCCTTCTGGGCCAGCTTGACTCCGCTCCCCGTCAGGAACAACTTGGTCTTGACACCCATCGATGCCGAGGCGCTGGCGCAGGCAAACATCATGGTCGCCCTCTCGACATCTTCCTCACCGTGCGTTCCTATTACGATGAATGTCTTCTTCGTGTAGTCGGTCTTCTTGGTCTTCTTTGCCATTCTAATGCCTCAGCTGTCTAGTTAGGCAACGAGGCGTAAGCCAATAACGGCATACATGTTCGCCGAGAACCCTATTTGAGTGCATCTCATTCGCTGTTGCATGATAATGTCGGAGATGATCTTGTGACAAGCGAATCAGCGACTGGCTCAATGCCTCTGCTCGGAGAGAAGTTCCCGGAGACAGAGGTCCAGACAACGCATGGCAAGCTCGCCTTGCCAAAGGCCTACCACGGCAAATGGTTCGTATTGTTCAGCCATCCGGGCGATTTCACGCCAGTCTGCACGACCGAGTTCATGGCGTTCGCGAACGCCTCGGACGAGTTCGCGAAGCTGAACTGCGAGTTGATCGGCCTCTCGATCGACCAGGTGTTTTCGCACATCAAGTGGGTCCAATGGATCAAGGACAAGATGGGGGTCGAGATCAAGTTCCCGGTGATCGCGGATGGCATGGGAACGCTAGCTCAAAGACTGGGCATGATACACCCTGGCAAGGGCTCGAACACAGTCAGAGCGGTGTTTGTGGTCGATCCGAACAGCGTGATCAGATTGATCCTCTTCTATCCTCAGGAGACCGGACGGAACATTGATGAGGTGCTCAGGGTCGTGAAGGCGCTTCAGACCGCCGATCAGAACAAGGTGGCAATGCCAGCGAACTGGCCAAACAACGCGATCCTGAAGGACAGGGTGATCATTCCTCCAGCTGCGGATGAGAAGACCGCGAAGGAACGGCTCAAGACCTACGAGTGCTATGATTGGTGGTTCTGCCACAAGAAGCTCTGATATGTAGCGCCTAGCAATCGATGCGCTCTCGATCTATCGGACGAACTCGTAGCTGGCTCCGACCATCCCCACGGAGACTTTCGATCCGAATGCTATCACGAGATCATCCTTCTTCTCCGTGCAGTGACAGGCGACGACCCTTTGCAGCTGACTCGGGAACTCAGCGATCTGGCTGGCGTGGAAACCTCCCACGATTGATGTTGGCTTGGCCAGTTCGGACGTTCGGTCAAGGATACATCCTACTCCAGGATGCGCGCAGCCAGTGAGCACGACTGCGCCTGAACCGATTATCGCCACTAGCGCGTGCTCCTTGACTTCCTTGCCGAGAACCCCCGTGCTCCATATCCCTGGAGCAATCTCCCTCGGACCCTGGATCTCGACTACTCTGGCTTTCTTGCCGATCTCGTCTCGCAATCTCCTGGAGAAGCCCTCGTGGAGGACCACATCCATTCCCTCGGTCATTCTTGCATCCACCAGTACCTCGGGCAGCCCTCCGACGTGGTCCCAGTGAGAATGCGAGAGAAACACTGTGCGAATGTCCGCAAGACTGTAGCCCATCCGTGCGAGGTTCCGGCGTAGCATGTGTCCGTCCCAGCCGCAGTCGAAGAGTATGTTCGAACCATCGACAGAAAGGATTGCGCTGAACCCCCATCCGGCCTCGAACCCATTGAGCGCTTCCGAATCGTATGCAATCGATAACTTCAGAGAGGGTCTATCTGTCATGTAACACAGCAGAAGGAGGATTGTCCTCCGACCTAATGGCGCTCTCGGCTAACATGTATGCCCCCCTCAGCTAGCCCGCGTCCTGTTGGATCCATGCGAGGGTGGAGATCGCGCCCGTGACAACACCGGAAATGCCGGCAACAAGTGCTTGGCCATGTGTGAGCGCTCCTCCCGTGACTCCAGAAAGAAGCGCTAGGGCCGAGATGGATCCGTCGTCGAACCCGAACGCGATCTCACGGACATTGACCTTTTTATGCCAACGTTCGCCATCATCGATGTTGCGCGTGGCCATTTTTTGAGCATCCTCTGGTCATCTTGGCACGCATCACACTAGCCTTGCCTGTCGCCGTCGCAGCAGCTCCGCCCGTCGTCTTATCACTCCTCGGCCTCGAGCCCGAACTTCGTTTCGAGGTAGTAGTTGCTGTATATCGCTCCGGCAGGGTTATGCGAGAGAACCCTGTCCTTGACGATGAATGTCGTTGACGGCGCCTTCGCGTGCCTCGCGAAGAGCATGTCATGTCCAATGCACAGGCCGACGACTATGTTCATGTCGGTTTCACAGGCATTGAGCCGCATAGCCTGGCCTATCGGGTTGCAGACCGCTTCGCTCAGCTTCTGGGAGCCCATCCTTCTAACCCCTAGCTCAGACTTGTCAATCCCGCAGATCTTGCAGCACGCGGATCGCACATCGAACCCGTTCGACGTGAGTACCTTCTCGAGGACCCGCGCCTCTTTCGATAGGCCGACGCAGAACGCTATGCCCAGTCTCTTCATCTTCATTGATTTCGCATAGAGCATGATCTCCTCGAGCCTTGTCAGCTTCATGTAGTGCTCTGCCTCGATGTCGCCAGAAATCCTCATGGACTTCAGCTCATCCTTGGAATAGGCTGCACGCGCTTTCCTCTTCAGCTCAAAACAATCCTTGCCCTCGTAGCACTCCTTCGACCTGCACTTCACGCAATCCTTGACCATGCCCTCTCACTCCTTCGTGCGATAGAACACCTTGCCGATGTGTTCCGTCCTCAAGATGACGCCGTCGTCCAGCATGCGTGCGAGATGCTCTGAAGCTTCCTCTGGCGAGAGACCGGATCTGCTGAACACGCCGATGATTTGTTCCTCCCTCATTGGGTGGACCCTGGCCATGTCCAGCAGGTCCTCGACAACCTTCTCTCTTCTTGAGCCGAACTGTCCTTCCTCTTGCCCCGTGGTGTCCACGGAGCCAGGAATCAACTGCATCGCAAGTTCGACAGCCTCCCTTGTAGGACACTGGACCCACCCCTCCGACGGAGGCCTTACCGGAGCGGTCAGGTGTATCTTGTCCGCATCCAGTGGCTCTATGCCATTCCTGATCTCCTCCAGGTTCTGCCTGTCATCATTCACGCCTCTCATGAGCATGACCTCTATCCAGAGCTCTCCGGCGAAGTCCGATGCGAACCTGCGCATTCCATCGAGGACCATGCGGTGACTGAGCGACCGGTGCGGGCGGTGTATCTTCCTGAAGAGCTGCTCGTTGCCCGCTGATACTGTCGGGAGGACTACGTCGAAACCGAGCGACTCCTTCCTCACTTCGTTCATCGAGAAGAGAGCGCCGTTTGTCAGAAGTGCCCTCTTGCCTTCCCAGCTTGAAGATATGCCCCTGAGGATCCCGCCCATGTTGGCCGCCAAAGTCGGCTCCCCGCAGCCGAGGAAAGTCACATAGTCCGGCACAGTTCTGAGACCACGTAGCCTGTCGATTACCCTGTCGATCACAGTCTCCGTTTGGTAGTAGGCCTTCCTTTCCACAGTCGTGTCCGTGGTTGGGCCGAGCTGGCAGTAGACGCATGAGTATGTGCAAGTCTTGCATGGAACCGTGTTGACGCCAAGCGACTGGCCGAGCCTCCTTGAGGGGACGGGCCCGAATGCACAGCCTCGAGTGCACTGCAGCTTGCCGTCGCTGGCGTTCATCGCGTGATGATGACAGAGCCCCAATAAGGCATAGATGGCGAACGGGTTAGCCCTGGTGTCCAGACGCTCAGGCGAGTTCGCCCATGTGGCTCGCGACGATCTTTTTCTGAGCTCTCCTGATCACCACGTCTAGAGTGGCCTTCGAAATCTCGAGCCGTTTCGCGAGCTTCTCCAGGTTTATCTTCCTCGGTATCTCAAAATACCCAAGTTCATAAGCTAGCTGTAGAACGCGCTCTTGAGTCCGAGTGAGTTCGGATGCCGTGCTCAGCTTCGAGACCCTTCTGATTTCGACGGAGCATCCGAGGGCCTTGATCTTGTCCACCAGTTCTCCAAGAGCGTTCCCGTTCGGAGCAATGACGTTCCACTGAAGAATACCGTCACTCTTCGAAGTTGCTGAGTCCAGAAAGCAGCCATGCTCTGCGAGTAGCTTGCACACCACGCATGTCGATGTTTGGGCTGTCCCGACGAATCTGCCGGGACCTGCCGAGGTCAGACTAACATCGCACTTGGGCTCCAAAGCCCTGATTCTTTCCGAGAGCTGCGTACCCGTCACGTCATCGGGGCTGTCTATCTGCAGAAGACTCATGCCTCCGCTTCCGTTCATCGGGATGCACTTCAACACCTTCACCGACAAATCGCAAGAAGTGCACAGATCGCCGATCCAGTTGCCTGGTATCTTCACGAGCATGGTGGCCGATCTCATCTTCCATGCCTCCTCTTTCTGCGACCACATGCGTCTCCGGCTTGTACAGTAGCGCTCGTGTCAACGACAGAGTCAGAATCCTCTGGCGATGAGATCCTCATTGCGAGGCCGGAGACGACACATTCCGCGGCCGTACGTCGAGCGCTTGCCAGAATACGGTTGAACGTTGGCTGGGAGATGTTCATCCTGCTCGCCGCCTCTGCCTGGGGAAGACCAAGCATGTCGGCAAGTCTGATTGCTTCCAGTTCGTCGAGACCCAGGTCTCTCTTGTCTAAAGCGTCCAGCGGAACTCCCTGAGGCTTGAAGAACCTGTAACCCGGTTCGCAGCACACGCGCCTGCATGTCTTAGGTCGAGGCATCGTTATGAATTATAATTCATTAAGTACATGAATGTGTCGGTCTGTCTCCCCTCGGAAAAGCTCGTAGGGGAGGAAATGAGAGTGGTTTGTGAGGGGCTACACCGTGAGGAAGATCCAGGATCCTCGCCTTATGGCTTTCTCTTGCGGTGGGAAGTGCTTGTCTTGGGCGCACTCGACGACCGTTCAGCTGCCATTCTCGCCTGAACTGTCACAATGGCAGGTATGGGCTCTGAGTCGAACGGCGGTGGAAGGAGCTCTTCCTCAGCGTGCGGCTTCAGTTCAGCGGTTTTCTCGTCCGTCTTCCCTGAGCGGCCCTTGCTGCGGGTTCGGAGCAACAGGAGGACCACCAACACGGCTAGCACGGCAGCTAATGTCCCGACAAGGGCGAATGAGAACAGCACGGTGGATAGCACTCCGGGGGGATGGTCGAACGTCAATGTGACCTGGAAATCACCCGTCACATTCACGTTCGCAGATTGCGTTAAGTCCACATGCGTCATCATGTACTCACACACAAGACGGCCCTCGATTGTCACCATCTGGTTGGACAGCCGGAACATGATGGTACCGTCCTCCGTCAGGCCGTAACCGAGCGCGTTCCCTTGCGAGTCCTTGACAACTACCTCGACTCCGCTCAATGCCTTCCCCGCTGCATTCTTTGCGTTCACCTCGAGGTAGGAAACCGAGCAAGTGACTATCACATTGGCATCGCCGTCGAGCGTGACGAGAGTGTCGTTGACGAGAACACCGTACCAGTAGGTTTCAAATTCCAGCGTTCCTGTGGGCAGAATCGCGTGTATCGCGCCGCTATCGTTGGTCAGTTTGCTCACGATTATCTCACTTGCAGACTTGACCACAACATGCGCATCCGATAGAGGAATGCCCCTGGTATCCATTGCGACTATGTTCACGCTGCAGACATGGCCTATGACCGTGATCTGAATGTCTGTGGAAAAGACTATGCCAGACGCGGTGCCTATCAGGTTGCCGTGCCAGTAGACCTCAACATCATATGTACCCGCTGGCAGGCGCGCCACAGCAACGCCCATCTCGTTGGAGCACATTGAGTCGATGAGAATGTGTGTCTCGGAATCCAGCCAGACAACAGTCGAGATCGGTATCGGTGACCCGACATTGTCTGTTACGTGGACGGTCATGTAGCATACGTTGCAGATCACGTCAAGAGCCTCGTTGCTGCTAATCAGCACGTCCCCATTGAAGACCAGTGAGCCCCTCCACCACACACCAAGTATGCTGTTGCCGGCCGGGGCTTGGTCAATGACACCGATGGATCCATCGATGCCCGACATCAGAACGGGGAGTCTTTCTCCATCCGCATACTCGAAGAAGACCGTCGCTGAGGGGAGCGGTTGGGATTGTGAGTCGACCAATCGTAGCTCCGGAGAGTAGACCTCGCAGGTCACGAACAGGATGGAGTCCTCTGTCAGGTTCACGAGGGAACTGTAGACCAGGATGCTGTGCCAGTAGACGGCCATCGTGCGGTTGCCGAACACGGTCAATGATGCCCAGCCGGTGTCGTTGGACAGCGCCGTGGCACTGTCATAGTTGACGGTCGCGCCCTCGAGCGGCATGCCTAGTGAGTCGTTCAGATGAACTTCTAAGTTATAGATCACCCCTATCGCAAAAGTGTTAGCGAGCAGTTCGTCATAAGGCTGGAATGTGAACTGGGCAAAGTAGTAGTAGTACGTCATGCCCGAGTCATCGACTGCCCATACATCGTAGGTGTAGAGGCCCGTTGGCATTCCCCCATAATCCCACGATAGTTCATAGACGGATACTTGAGCTGCATCGCTGCCCGTGATCCGGATCATGGGCTCGTTATCGAGCTCGGGAATGACAGTTCCGTTAGGCGCCCTAACCGTCAGGTTGACCCAGCGTATGTCGTAGCCGCCGTAAGGATCAGAAACGTTCGCGGTGAAGTACATCGTCGTGTTGCCCTCGTCGATGAAGCCGTTCTTGAGCTGGCGAGCGAAATCGCTTGTCGCGCTTGAGTCTATTGTCATCGAGTTCTGGGTCTTCAAGATAAGGCGAGAATCGAACAGGTGATAGCTGTCCCAGAAGACGGTCACATTAGTGTACTGAGACCCCACTCCCGCGCCCGAAGCTCCTGGGTTGATTGTCAGAACGAATCTGATTGTCGCGCTAGCATTGAAAGTGTGGATGAACGCGAGCGGGAAGACCATTGGAGCCGATGGCGGATATGTGAACAATGGAGTGTTGCTCGGGATGTTGTACAAGTACACGGATGTACCGTCGAAGTTGAGGCTCAGGATGTCCTGCTCTGTGACTTCGAACACCTCGATGCTGCCTGCAAAGTTCGGCTGTCCAGTGCCGACCTCACCAGTAATCCAGAAGATAGCGTCAATGCCTGTGATTGTGAGGTTAGATGCGGCGGGCGGGAACATGTACCATTGCATCGCAAACTGCTCCTGACCTGAGTAGCTCCTGCCGTCTCCAGTCATGCTGAACGGAAGGTTGGTGTCGAAGAAGCTCAGGACGCTCAGCTGCGGGGAAATGTATCTGGCCATATCACCCGTATGAAGAAAGTGCGTTATATTGTGCGGCGAATCCGCCGCCATTTCTGTCGCAGTGATATGTTCTGTTTCGGCTGCGGGGCCTTGATACAGTCCTGAAATCGAGAGTGTGGTCGCAAGCATGGCGCACAATACTGTCAATATCCTCTTGTCCATTCGAATGCCTCCGGGGGAGTCTGAGAATCGATTTGTCGTTGCGGGATACTTAAGGACCCATGAGACAAGACTAGAACAGTGGAACAATCATCGAACCTTCGTCGGTTAGTCCTACAGACCGACTCAGATGATTCCATGATCGGACTGCAATGAAAATTGGATGATAAGAGGTTTGAGTGCCCAACCGAAGTGGAACTTCTCTATGCCTAATCAGCGTTGCTGTAGTTCCAGTTGTAGTTCCAGTCGTACAGGTGGTCCTGGCAGTTGCTGCCATCGCAGGAACCGTCCTGGAGCTGGAGCCGGGTCTGGTCCTGAGTCTGGTCACAGGTGCCGTCCTTCAGCTGGAGTTGGGTCTGGTTCTGGATCTGATCGCAGGAACCGTTCTTCAGCTGGAGCCGGGTTTGGTCCTGAGTCTGGTCACAGGTGCCACTGGCATCTGAACCCGCAGCTGCGACTGCTCCTACCCCGCCCAGCATGACGGCGGCGCTGACCATCACGGCCAACATGAGCTTTGTCATCATTTCTTTTTCACCCCTCTTTTGTTTTACAGGGCGTCAAGCCCTAGGATTCAGATTTGTAAAAGACAGGTTAAGGCGCTTGTGGTGCAAGGTTCGAAGGTTAGTTCAATCTTCAATGCGATGGATATCGGAATCTGAGGACGACTTAGTGAGAGTTCTAATCGTGTACCAAATTCGTTAATATCATCCCCCTGCATGTAACACGTGACTATCATGATGAAGATCGCACTCGTGCCTACCGTTCTCCTTATGGGGCTGATTCTCTTAGTCCCGCTTTCCATCAGCGCAAGCGGTGTCTCTGCGATGGAAGACATGCGTGATATCACTTATTCCGTCGGAGCGGACGGCGTCGAGATACACAGTGCGAATACCACCGTACTGATATCGAATTCGCTCCCCGCTGCTTCCACAAGAGCAGGGAACCTGACGAACTTGACTGGAGATGGCTTCGTCCTATGCTCGTTTGTGGGTTACAATGCCAGCTCTGGTGGCGGCTTCTCACCAGACCTGATGGAATTCATAGCACCGACAAACAGGAGCACCTGGATCATTACGGGCCCGCAGAAGAGCGAAAACTCGCAAGGCGCTGTCGTTAGCTTGGAGATGAACACAATACTTGACATCATTCAGCTCGGAGGACCTGGCGGTGGGCCAGGAGGTCCAGGGAGCGGCGGACCCGTTTCTGTCATCCAAGACTGGGCGGAGGTCACGATTCGGTTCACCGTGTCTACTTACGACTACTCGTCAACATACCAGGGGTTGTCTCAGTCTCCAACCTACTCTGTCAATGGCAGCTCCGAACTCAAGTTCGATGTTAGCGTTGTCATCCTAAAGCCTTTGCCAGTGGACCGCCTCGCACTCGAGGTAGCCCTTATGAAGATGGATGATTCGTTGTACACATCTTCCACCAGTTCTGGTCCATACGGTTTCAGAGGCTACCAAGGGGGCGACAAGATCACGGAGAGCGACCCGTCTGTCAACGAGACTCAGGGGTCGACTCTAGTGACCCACAGCTTCGAGAATCGGGACCAGTTAAAGCAGGCTTTCGATTTCGTGAATGAGACGGGCATCCCGGATGGATTCTTCTCGTGGGCGAGTCAGGCGAGGGCGGGAACAACTGGCGGGGCAGGCCTAACCAACGTCTCCGCGTTCTACAGAACAGACGGAGAGGCCCTGACAATCTACCTGTCTACTCCGCTCACGACGGATACAATCACGATTGATCATGACCCAAGCGTCGGGGTCTTCGGTGGGATTAGCTATCCGATTGTGCTGCCAGGAAACCCAACGCTAGGGTCTTCTCTGCTATCGATCGTTGTAGGCGTAGCCGTGGGGGTCGGAGTTGTGGGTGGCACAGGGGCGTACGTGCTCTCTAGGGACGAGGACCAGGACCCTGCGTACCCGGTTGATCTTGAGAAGAATCGGTACTATCGAGGGCTCCGGTAGTTGCGTTGCCTGTTGTTCTTTCAGTCTTCGGAGCCGATGGTCTTCCTGCTCCAATGTAGCTCGCGACAAACTCATCGACTAGCTTGTCCAGGAACGACCTCCGGTAGACGATAAGCAAATCGGAAACTTTGTCTGGATCAATGACAGTCATGCGTGATTCTCTGCCAGCCTTCTCGATCCTAATCAGACCTCTGGAGACGAGCTTCTTGATGTGATAGGAGAGCGTCCCCCCAGAAATCGCAAAGTTCTCGAGGACTCTACCGTGTGTGGCACCCGGGTTCATGAGGAGGAATAATATGATGCCTCTCGGTATTTCCTGTCGGAGTGCTGCAAGCATCTGCTGTTTGTCCCTCCCAATCTGGCCTCCAGGAAAATATCTGGTAAAGCTCTCACGCTTGTCGACCGTCAGGAGACCTCTGTCGACGAGGTAATCGAGATGATAGCTCAGGACGCCTATCGGCATGTTTGTCCGCCGTTGAAGGTCTCGGAAGTGCACCCCCGGATTTTGCCGGATGGTTTCGAAGATCCGCTTCCTGTTCGCCAGTTCAAGTGGGTCTTTCATGGGCCCTCCCTGCCAGTGTGCTGGCAATGAGGACAAGAACTAGCACCATGACATCCAGAAAGGGGACGACCCACCAGTCGTACTGCGCAAGCCAATCAGTCTGAAGGTTGATTACTAGCAGGACTACGGTGAGTGCGCTCTGGAGCGCAAGTCCCAGTATCATGATTCGTAGTCCTTTCAGGCCACTCCTCCTGAAGGAAGCGATCGAGAATGACAAGAGGACCAGAGATACCCCTAAGATGAGGCCGAAGACTAGATCCTCAGTGACAATCATCTGTATCTCATCAGCATGAACAGTGTACGGGTCTATAATTTGTGCGAATCATGTTCGCGTTCGTTGTACGCCCGTCGCAAGAAGGCAGTCCGGTGTTCAAGGAACGCCGACTTCAGGTGGCTGAAGGGTGCCTAGGGCATGTCCCACCCTCTGGTCAGACAGAAACCTGTTTGAATGACTCAGCGTTTCTTCTTGGCAAGGTAGATCACAGAACCAATCGCGAGACCGACGACTCCTAGCGTCCACCCTTGAGGAGATGCAAGAAGGACGAAGGCTAGAAGGGCGAAGGTCGCGATGATACCAACAATCGGGACTCCCGGATGATAGAGTCTTGATTCGGGTCGCAGCCTCAGGGCGGCGGCATTCGCCACAGCATAGTAGAACAGGAGTGAGAAGGTGCTCACAGCAACAACCTTCTCGAGGTCGATCAGAAGGACCAATGCGGCCATCAGACCACCGGCCACCCAGATCGAATAGTAGGGGGTACCGTGGGACCCGTGTACTGCCGATAGCGCGCGAGGGAGCTCGCAATGCCTCGCCATCGAATACGCGACCCTCGAGACGCCCAAGACCGATGTCAACAGGACACTGGCAGTCGCCAAGAGGCCACCGAAGGACACGACATAGGTCGCCCATGTGGCTCCTGTCGCGTCAATCGCGTGCGTCAGAGGAGACTTGGATGATGACAAGCCAGATGATCCGACGAGGCCAACTGCCACCACTCCGACCAGGACATAGAAGATGGTCGAAATCAGAAGCGACAGGAGTATGGCTCTGGGGACGTTGCGCCTAGGATCCTTGACCTCCTCCGCCACAACCGCAACCCGCGCGAATCCTCCGAACGCGAAGAATATGAACACAGTGGCGTAAAGCACTCCTGTGGTAGACGATACGAATGGCGTAAGGTTCTCGCTTTTGAAATGGCTGAGCCCGAAGACCACGAAGAACGCCAGGATTGATAGTTTCGCGACCACGAGGTAGTTGTTCAGGGTTGCGGACCTGCGCACGCCAATGAAGTTGATGTATGTGAACAGCAGACAAATCAGGGCTGCCAGCCAAGGCGCGGGTATGGCAGGGATGACGGCGGTAAAGTAGTATGCGAACCCGAGTGACACAGCCGCACCGGTGAAGGTGTTCGACAACATCCACATCCAGCCTGTGATGAACCCGAGATACGGGGACAGAAGCTCATGCGCAAACTCGTAGACTCCCCCTTCTTTGGGGAGCCAGCTGGCGAGCTCCGCGAAACTGAGCGCCGTGACCAAGGACACCCCAGCAGCGATCAGGATAGAAATGATCATGGCGGGACCTGCCAGTCCAGCAGCTATCCCGATCACCACGAATATCCCGGCGCCGACTATAGCTCCGATGCTTATGGCTGTCGCATCGAAGAGGCCGAGAGTGGCTTTCATTCCAGGGGTCGATGGGTCTACACCGTTCACGCGAATTCAACCATCCTGCGCTTCTCGAGAATCGTGATTGGGCTGATAATATATGCCACGTTTCCACAAGATTCTATTAGGGGACGACCAGCATCCCAGGTTTGTATTTAGCTCCCTGCAATCGCTTGCTTTGGTAATCAAGGAAGAAGAAGCGAATGAGATTTGCTGGTGCCCTGGTACATTCTCGCTTTGATTGAATCGAAAGAAGGTATGTCTAGCTCGAACGAACTCAATTCTCAGCCGGTCCACGTAGCTTCTTCCTTTAGGAACGACCCCGCCCCGATTGTGGCTTTGCGACGAGTCCAATTCCTTACCAGTAATTATTCCTTGAAGCTTTAATCACCAGTAGATTCCAGGCCAATAGTCGGGTATCATTTTCTCCCTAGTTCTTCTCAGAATTATAGGTCGGATGTTTAAATGCTAGTAGATTCCGGGTCAATATCCGGGCCCTCGCACATTTCGTTCGGAACAATGAATTCGCGTGTGTTCGTCCCTGAGAGACCACCCGGCGTCATGGCTTCTGTCGACTTCTTCCGCGTGTCCTGCTCCAGCCGACTTCAAGTCCGATCCCTCTTATTCGCCATGGCGACAGAAGAGGAGCGTCTCATTTGCTTTCAACGCCATGAGTTCTGTCGGACAGTCTGTATCGGTCCGGTTCCTGAGAACCCTCAAGCAAGGAACTCACGCTCCTTTGTGGGTAGCCATTTTCATTTCTCTGGCATGCTGTTCCACGATTTCCAGCGCATCTTCTCTGCTTCCCAGTAGGCCTGAGTACTTGGAGATGAGGGCCGAGCCCTCGACAACCCCCGATGCTCCTGTAGCGAGCGCCTGCCTAACGTGCTCTGGACGCGAGATCCCGAAACCTATGACCGATGGAAGCTTCGTGCGGGCCGAGACTCGCTTCATGATATGCGCTGCAGAGTTCGCGAAGGTGTTTCTCGCACCTGTCACGCCGGCCACCGAGACGATATACACGAACCCCGACGCCTTCGACAGAATCAAGTCTAGTCGCGCTCCATTTGTCGTCGGTGCGACGAGTCTTATGACGTCTAGGTTGCTTGCTTTCGCGGCGTTCTCCAGTTCTCCAGATTCCTCAATCGGAAGATCCACGACGAGTATGCCGTCACCGCCCGCGCTTGCCAGCCTTTCGCAAAAGTTCGCGAGGCCGAACTGCAGAACGGGATTGAAGTAGGTCATCAGCACAATCGGTTGGTCCACGCCTTCATCCCGCAAGGACGAGATGAGCTCGAACACATGCGCCACTTTGAACCCGGCTGCCAGGGAGCGTCCCATGGCCTCCTGGATTGCAGGACCGTCTGCGAGCGGGTCGGAGAATGGCAAGCCGATCTCCAAAACATCTGCACCGGCTTTGCATAGTCTGTGAGCAAGCTTGATCGTGAAGTCCTTGTCAGGGTCTCCCGCGCAAATGTACGGCACATAGGCGCCAGATTGCTTCTCAGCAAGCGACTCGAAAGTTGAGAGAATCCTGTTCATGCCCTTCCCTCCAATTCTGCAACTTGGCTCACGTCCTTGTCACCTCTGCCAGACAAGTTGACCACTATCACCGCGTCCTTGGGCGAGTCTCTCGCGAGTCTAGCTGCGTATGCGACCGCATGAGCGCTCTCCAGAGCAGGTATGATACCCTCGGTCAAAGAAAGCACGTGGAACGCAGAGAGAGCCTCTTCGTCGTCGACCACGCAGTATTTTGCCCGTCCGGAGGAATTCAGGAACGCGTGTTCAGGCCCCACTGCTGGATAGTCCAGGCCAGCTGCTATCGAATGCGTGTTCGCGATCTGCCCGTCATCATCTTGGAGGAGGAAGGTCTTAGTTCCGTGGAGGACTCCCTCTGTCCCGCCTACGATGCTCGCGGAGTGCTCGCCCGTGTCGAGTCCTCTTCCCCCTGCCTCCACACCATACATCGCGACGCCGAGGTCGTTGATGAATGGATGGAAGAGGCCGATTGAGTTGCTTCCTCCGCCGACGCATGCCACTAGCGCGTCCGGCAGCCTGCCGGTCTCCGACAGCACCTGCCTCCTCGCCTCATGTCCAATGACGGACTGGAAGTCCCGGACCATCGTAGGGTAGGGATGAGGACCAACGACGCTGCCGATCAGGTAGTGAGTGTGCTCGCTCGACGAGGCATAGTCCCTCATGGCCTCGTTTATTGCGTCTTTGAGGGTCTTCGTGCCAGTCTTCACGACATTCACCTTCGCACCCAGGAGGTTCATTCTGTAACAGTTGAGTTTCTGTCGCTCGACGTCCGTCTCACCCATGTACACCTCGCATTCGAGGCCCAGCAAGGCGCAGGCAGTAGCGGTCGCGACTCCGTGTTGCCCGGCGCCCGTCTCCGCGATTACCCTTCTCTTGCCCATCCGCTTCGCGAGCAGAGCCTGTCCCAGCGCATTGTTGATCTTGTGAGAGCCGGTGTGTGCGAGGTCCTCACGTTTGAGGTATATGCTCGCACCCCCGATCCGTGTCGTCAGCCGCGAAGCGAAGTAGAGAGGCGTGGGTCTTCCCGCGTATGTGGCCAGCAGGTGGCCAAGTTCCTTCTCGAACTCTGGGTCTCGCGATAAGCCCTCATACTCCTTTTCCAGTTCCGCGAGTGCGTTGACGAGGATCTCGGGTACGTAGAACCCGCCAAATCGCCCGAAGTACCCATCACGGCTCATTCCTTCGCCTTCCTGATGAACTCGGCAACGAGCAGAGGGTCCTTTTTGCCGGGTGATGACTCGACCCCTGAGGAAACATCGAGGGCGTAAGGCCTCATCGCCTTTGCCTTCTCCAGATTCTCAAGGTTCAGGCCTCCCGCTATGATTGACCTGGGACAAGCATCCACTGGCACTCGAGAGTAATCGAAGGCTTTTCCCGTTCCCGGCGTGCCGTGTTCGAAAACGAGCGCGTCTGTGACGGGTGCGAACCTGACTGCTTCTGATCTGATGGGAGAGACTGCTCTGAACACACGCACCCCCTGCCCGCGCATATTTGCGAGTGAGGCTGGCTCGAGCGTGTATGTCTGGATTATGTCCGCTCCGCTTCTTTCGAGCATGTCCATCGCATCTTCCGGTCCGCGCGGTGCGCAGACTAGGATCTTCGCAGTCATCGGTCCTAGGGAGGAACAGATCTCAGAAATCGCCTCAAGTGAGATGCTCCTGTTTCGACCAGGAAATTGCACGAAGCCGAGAGCATCGGCGCCTTCTTCCTCGCACATCGATGCATCCTTTGCAGAGGTGATCCCGCATATCTTGACCTTCATCTTGGAACGCTCCTGCCCGCCTCGACTGTCGCCTCGACAGTTCGTTTCAGATCCTCAGCTCCCATGAAGAGGGAGCCGACTAGAACCGCATCAAAGCCCTTGAGAGTCCTGACGTCCGAGGGAGACTTCACGCCACTCTCGGCTATGACCATCCTATCAGATCCCACTGCTTTGCGCAGCTCCCTCATTCGCTCGAGGTCTAACTCGAGCGTTCTTAGATCGCGGCTGTTGAGCCCAACGAGTCCTAAGGAATTGCTGCAGCTGCATGACGAGAGCTTCTCCAGGTCCGACGAGTCGTGGAGCTCGACAAGTGGTTCGAGTCCCAGAGCCAGGGATCGTCGTGCCAGCCTGTCAAGGGCATCACTTGAGAGCGCCTTCGCGATGAGGAGGATCGCGTCTGCTCCATGCTGGTGGGCAAGGTCGATCTGTCTCTCGGTGACTGCTAAATCCTTGAAGATCAGCGGAAGAGAGAGCTTCGAGCGGAACGTGGAGAAGAGCGCAGCGCTACCTCCGAAGAAATCCGGTTCAACGAGCACGGAGGTTCCCGCTAGGTCAGAGCCAGCATAGACCTCCGCGACCATGCTCGCATCTGGGGGCACCTGGAGCGGAGGAGACGAGGGAGAGCGCGGCTTGTATTCTCCAATGATTGAAATGCTGCCTGATGACGAGATTGCCTCTGAGAGCTTCAAGCCCGACCGCTTCGCAGCCATCGTCGGTTTTGAGGCGTCGAGCAGGACACTCTTTGTCCGGCTAAGCACCAGCACCGAAAGGACGGACGGCTTCTGGAAAAGCTCCTGATCTAGACTTCGCATGATGTCAGCTCCGCCATCGAGACGAGAGACCTCGGAGCACAGGCTCCCTGTAATCTCATTACATCTCTGGACGAGCATCTCTGGAAGGATCCTTCGGGTCATCAGGACTGAGGTATCTTGAGCAAATTGCCTCTCCATCTCCAGCTCATGGGTCGCCCTCGAGAACTCTTCGAGCTTGGCTTTCGCGTTCCCGCTCCTGATTGCGGCAACAGCCATCTCAAGTCCATCTTCGATGTTCCTCACTCGGCCAGAGACATACAGCGCAGCAGCTGCGTTCAAGGTCACGATGTCAGTCCTTGGCGAATCCTCGCCTTTGAGGATCGAGAGCATCGTTCGCGCGTTCTCGGTCGCTGTTCCGCCAGCGATTTCTCCTGGTTCCGCGAAATCGAGTCCGAATTTCTCCGGAGAGATCTCATACTCGCGGATCACGCCATCGATGAGCTCTACGACTTTCGTCCTGCCCAGGGTCGTCACCTCGTCCATGCCGTTGCCGTTGACGACCATTGCCCTGCGCGTTCCTAAATCGCGCAACACTCTGGCGATGAGCGGCGAGAGTGCGGGATCATAGACCCCGATCAACTGGTTCCTGACTCCTGCTGGATTTGCCATCGGCCCGAGTATGTTGAAGAATGTCCTGATTCCGACCTCTTTCCTCGGACCTTGAACATTCTTCATCGACTTGTGGAAGAGGGGTGCGAACATGAACCCTATCCCGGTGTTCTTCAGGCAAGCTTCGACTGCAGCTGGATCTAGATCGAACGGTATTCCGAGAGCTGAGAGGACGTCCGCCGAGCCCGAAAGGCTGGACACGGATCTGTTCCCGTGCTTCGCGACCGGGACGCCCGCACCGACCACCACGAATGATGCGGCTGTTCCTATGTTGAAGGTGTTGAGGCCGTCGCCCCCAGTGCCACAGAGGTCAACCGAATCTTCCGGCGCCGATATCTTCGAGGCGTGCTCTCGCATGGCCATTACGAATCCGCGGATCTCGTCTTCGGTCTCGCCCTTCATCCGCATGGCGGTGATGAACGAGGCGATCTGGCTCTGAGTGGCCTGGCCGGCCATCATCTCGTTCATTATTGTGTATGAAGCCTCGGTGGAGAGGTTCTTCTTCTCGACCGCCTGTCGAATTCCTCCCTGGATCATTTCTGGCACATCCCGAGGAAGTTAGATAAGATCCTCTTGCCATGTGATGTCATGACGGATTCGGGGTGGAACTGGACTCCGTAGATGCGCTTTCCCCTCACACGGAGAGACATTATCTCCTTCTTCTGCGTCTCAGCGAGAACCTCAAGAGACGGAGGGAGGTCCGTCCGGGAGACTATGAGCGAGTGATAGCGCGTAGCATCGAAGGTCTCGGGCACACAGTCAAATAAGGAATCAGGAACGTGGTGGATCTTGCTCGTCTTGCCGTGGACGATTTCGCTGGCCCTTATCACAGAGCCTCCGTGGACGTGCGCTATTGCCTGATGCCCCAGGCAAACGCCCAAGACCGGTCGTCCGTATCCGTCGTTCGAAACGACGTCCAGGCTTCTTCTCGCGTCCCTCGGATGCCCAGGTCCGGGCGATATGACATAGCCATCCATCGTGCCCAGCAATCCTTCGACCGCCTTTGAGTCGTTTCTTTCAACGACAACGAAGGCACCCAGTTCTCCTAGATACTGGGCTATGTTGAAAACGAAGGAATCGTAGTTGTCAATCACAAGGATGCGGGTCATCGTGTTTCCTTCCTCCTCGCAGAAGCGATTGCCTGGAGCATCGCGCCCATTTTGTGCTCCGTCTCCGCATGCTCCTTCTCTGGAACTGAGTCGGCAACGATTCCAGCTCCCGCCTGAACGCTCGCGTTGCTGCCGGAGACCACGATGGATCTGATTGTGATGGCCACGTCCATGTTGCCAGTGAAATCGAAGTATCCCACGGCTCCCCCATACGGTCCTCTGGGAGCCTTCTCGAGCTCTGAGATGATCTCCATGGCACGGACCTTCGGCGCCCCAGTCACTGTTCCCGCGGGAAAAGAGGCCCTGAGGGCGTCGAACGCGTCCTTGTCGTCCGCAATCTCGCTCTCCACGTTGCTCACTATGTGCTGGACATGGGAGTACTTCTCGACGGACATCAGCTCATTTACCTTGACGCTCCCGAACTTCGAGACCTTGCCCATGTCGTTTCTGTGAAGGTCTACGAGCATGAGGTGCTCTGCCCGCTCCTTTTCGTCCAAAAGCATCTCGAGCTTCAGCTTCTCGTCCTCTTCGGGATCCGCTGACCTCGGCCTAGTCCCAGCCAGTGGGCGCGTGGTCAGCTTGGCGCCCTCTAGCCGGACGAGCATCTCGGGCGACGAGCCGAGCAGCTGGAGCTGCCCGAAATCCAAGTAGAACAGGTACGGCGAGGGGTTCAGCTGGCGCAGACCTCGGTACATCTCGAGCGGGTCTCCACGGACCCTGAAGTCCGTCCTTCGGGAGAGAACCACTTGGAATATCTCTCCATCGAGGATGGACTCCTTGGCGCTCGACACCATCCCCTCGTATTCCTCCTTGGTCGTGTTGGACCTTCCTTCCCCGACGGACAGTTCGAGTTCTGGCACGGGCCTTGCCCTTGCGAGCGCTTCCTTGATCGCGCTCATCTCTCCATGGGAGATCACGAGCGTCTGGGAGTTCAGGTGGTCGACGCAGACCAGGTGCCTTGGGACGACGAAGTAGAGGTCCGGAAGGTTGCCATCAACGCTCTCCGGCTCCTTGATGCCCTCGAAATACCTGACAACGCCATACCCCACATAGCCGACCATTCCTCCAGAGAAAGGTGCGAGATCGGAAGCACCGCAGTTGATCGAGTCGAAATACCTTCGGAGCGAATCGTATGGATCTTTCACGTTTTGAGCCTGACCGTCGATGGCGACTAGTCCGCGTCGTGACTTGAAAACTGAGATCGGGTCCACTCCGATGAACGAGTACCGAGCCGTCTTCCTGGTTCCTTCGACGGACTCGAGCAGGAAGCTCTCCCCTGGGAATTGCTCCCTCAGGGAGTAGAAAATCGAAAGCGGGTCGAGTTTGGTGTCCCGTTCGATGGAAACGCTTGTCTTGAGCGGCGCATCTCGTATGTCTGGAATGAGTGCAATCCCCCCATCTCCACCAATCCGGTCAATTTTATTCATCATTGAACAAGGTGGAGCATTGATGTATTATATATTGCTTGTTGTACTAAAATTGGCTTCGAGAGAATCAGGGGGAATCAGCACGTCAATAAGCCAGTGATCATCCTTCCTGACGGTAGAGCCGAGCCTGATCTTGACGTCCGACTTGAAGAAAGGCCCGCCAAACACAAAGCTGTGGTATTCTCCGTTCTCGCCGCAGTAAGTTATCGGAAGGCCCTTTGCCTCTTTACGCAGCTCCTCAATTCGCTCGAGCCAGGCTTGATCGATACTCCTTCCAAGATCGTCTTTCGTTAGGAACTTCGAGTCAAGTGCCACGACGATTGCTTTGAAACCTGCTCCGATGAACTCCTCTAACAGCTTCTTCTGATCCATGTTCCACAATGGAAACACCGATTCCAACCCCGCCCTGCGGGCCACACTCTCGCACCATTCGCGGTTCTGTCTCACATCAATGTCTCCGAAAATCACTCCCCCGACGCCCTTGGATTTCAGTTCCATAAGAGCTCCGAAGAATATCTCCTCATAGTTGCTGTAACCCACTGTCTTCTGGACCAGAGCTTTCCCGAGAGCCTCTGCTTGCTTCTGAATCAATTCCGCTCTGACACCATGAAATGCGACTCTTCCGCTGTCTTCGCGATAAGTATTGAGGAGACATTGGACATCAAACCCCTCAGATACTGCTTTCCAGTATGCCGAGCAGCAATCCTTACCCCCGCTCCATGAAACCGCAAACAGTGCAATCACCTGACTCGATTGCTTGACCTAGTCTTGCGTATGCTCTTTGGGGCTAAATCAATGACGTAACTACGATTGATTCGGACCGAGTCATCCATGAGAATAGAGTCAATTGGAGAAGGACCATACAGATGGAAATTCAATTCGAACACCATTTACAGCAGAGAATCGAGGCATGGTATTCGAATTTCTTCATCGAGGATCCTGGCTCCCCGTTCTAGTCACCGGTAGATTCCGGGCCATAATCCGGGCCCTCGCATTTCATGTTGATGCCAACGAGAGGGAGATGGGCGAGGGAGTTAGAGGCGCTCTGGAATTCTCTTCTTGGCCTCGTCTAGGGGTATCCCATGTATCCTGATTCTGCTCAGGTCACAGACCCCAACTCCCCTCCTCGCAGCCTCATTGATCGACTTCATCTTCCTTGTGTCAAGACCTGCCAGCTTCGCCCCAACAGTCTCAACTGCCACAGCATCTCTACCGACCACCAGCAGGTCTGTCCTTGTCCGGTTCTTAGTGTCCTCGGGTCTTGCGTGAGGGTTATCGCCCGTACCCTTGTACGCATAGCTTGCGTCGAGGACTGCGAGGTCTATGCCTCCGACTGCCTCGAACATGTCCAACAGGGCGGTCTCAAGATTCTTGTGGAACCTCGCCTTCCTTCGGTCGGGCACTAGTCCCAGAAGGTTCTTGATTACGCTCCCTTTGTCGAAGCCACGAAGTATGTGGGTGCTCACCAGGACGTTGGGCTTGAAGAGCACGTGCGAAAGGGGCACCTTCTCGCCAGCTACCTTAACAATCCTTGTGTCCTTGTCTTCTGAGAGGTTGAATGCAGCGACCCGCCCGTCGCAGAGGGACTCCCATATCTCCAGTCTCTCAGTACCAGTTCCTTTGTAGTTGTCGGATTCCACCAGGAATATCTTCTTGGGTTTGTTGAACACTCGCGTGATCGCGCCCGCTACTTCGACTGTCGTATGGGCTTGCGACTTGTGATTGAATATCCCGACTTTCACAGCCACGGGTCTTTTCGGTGTGTTCAAATCCCTGATCCCTCCGATCAGGTCGATTGCTTTCGCCAGCGCATGATCCGCACCATCTGCTAGGTCCACAATGGCTACGACTGCTTCCTTTACCATCCGCTACCCTCCCGATCCAAAGAACAGCTCTTGGATACTAAGGTGATTGCACGGGATGAGCGAACCTAGTTCGTATTTGCGCCAGCCGTGGCAGTTCGGTAAATGATGTTGGAAGTGGTGAGGAACTTCCGCATCCAGCTTTGGTCACCGGTAGATTCGGGCGATAATCTAGCTCTCAGCCTCGGAAAAGACCATGGGGTAGGAAAGACGATTTATGCAGGTCCAACGCCTTGCATATTGAGAAGCTCCGGAAGAACCCTATTGAGCCTCCAAGGCCAAACTCCTGGTTGTGTGCTATTCTGCGAGGCAATCCTTCCAGTTGAAACCTCGACTATGATCATAGCCCCGCCGCCTGTTCCGATAGTGGTGAGCTTGTGTTCATAGTCGTAGAGACGATTCAGTAACTTCGTTGCAGTCTCGATTTCAACCTTGTCCGCCATGAGACAATAAAGAAAGACTCTGCCAATCACAATTTTCCTGGACTGTTTGTCTATTCGGAGGAATTCATCCTCCAGTTTCGTTGCCTCCTCTTCATTGAGGTCCTTGATGTATCTAACTAGAACAGTCAACTTGTTCAGTCCCGCTTTGCCTTGAGCGACAATCTGGAAAGGAATACCAAGGTGCTCAGCCGAAAGCCTGACATTCTTGTATCCATTAGCCTGCATCAGCTCAGACATCTTGACTAGATCCACAGCTCTCCCGCATAGAATCACGCCATCGTCATATATCTGTTGCCCGTGCTTCTCACTAGACTCGGGGGAAAAGCGACCAATCATAGGCTTGGTGGACTAGGATTCAGGAAGGCGAAGGGCAACGAGTTCAGATCTGCATCAATCCCTGTTGGCTAAAGTCATATCACTGGTTCGGAAAAGACCATAGGGGAGGAAAGGCGCCGCCATTATCTACCGGCAAGAAAATGGAGTCCGGACTCCACTCATTTCTTACCGGTAAGTATAGCATCCAGCTTTAACTGCCGGTAGATTCTGGGCCAATATCCGGGCCCTCGCACATTTAAATTCGATGCGAAAGATTAATGTTTCAAATATGACTCCGAACAGCACAGGAGTCCAGACCGGGTTCAAACTGCAATCCCAACCACTTCAGGAAAAACACCTATAAGGAAGGGACTGCGATGCCGTTCTTGGAGGAGATGATTTGAAAGGATTGTGGAACCGTCTGATGGCTACATCAAAATCTTTGGCTTCAAGCTCTACCACCGCTCTTTCGGCAGACCTGATAAGGGGACTGTGCTGGCCTTGTCCGGGGGCCCCTTCGGCACGCACGACGGCATTCTTCCGATGGCGGACCTGGTCCAATTCGGCTACCGCGTCGTGATGTACGATTATCTCGGGTGCGGAAGATCTGCTCGACCAAAAGATGCCAAGTACTACACGCAGAGCCGGGCAGTTGATGAGGTGGAAGGGATTCGAAAAGCTCTGAAGCTCGGAAGGGTCCACCTTTTCGGGGCCAGCTATGGGGGAGCCTTGGCGCTCGACGTTGCGCTAAGATATCCGAAAAGCCTCAGAAGCCTAGTAATCTCAAGCGGGTTTGTGAGCGGTGCAGTACATATATCGGGATGGAATCCTCATACGCCGAGAGGAATCCGGGATACAATCACAAGGTATGGAGACAAGGGCGATGTCAAGAACCCGAAGTACCTCGCGGCCCTCGAAATCTGGTATCGAACACAATTCTGTCGGTTGCGAGTCTGGCCGTACGACTTTTGGCATATGGCAGAGCACTTTTCTGACGACAACCTTGGTGATGATCTCCCCTCCCGGCTGAAAGGATGGGACATCACGGACCGTCTTTCAGAAATCAGGCTTCCCTGTCTCGTCACGACGGGAAAGTACGACCATGAGTCGCCAAAGAGCGCCCAGGCAATTCACCGCGGCGTCCCAGGTTCGAAGCTTATCATATTCGAAAAGGGCTCCCATACGCCGTATTGGGAGGACCGCGTACGGTTCATCGAACTCGTGCGAGACTTCCTACACGGCGTGGAGAACAGGCGCTAAATCTGCAGTTCTTTGCTGGCAAGAGATGTTCAGCCGTCTTCGGCCGCGAGGCGATCTGGCAGCTCTGTCGCCGCGCCTGCTCTCTCATGTTCAAATAAGAACCTAGGCGTTCTCACAGCACGAGCTCTTTGCCGGCAAGAACATGATCGACTGTCTCGGACGGCGAAGGAAAATAACGCGATAGATGCATACGGAGGCTGCATGAGGGGTCTGAGATTCCCGAAAGAGGAGACCGCACGCAGGGTGGCCCGAATCAGGAAGACCATGGAGCGGCGCGGTATCGATCTTCTGGGCGTGTTCTCATCTCCAGGGAGCATGAGATACGGACAGAGAGGCCACGTCATGTATCTGTCGGGCTACGAGCCCTATTTCGGGAACACAATGGTCATCATTCCTGTCGAGAAGAGTATGGACTCGCTTCTCCAGACAGACTCCGCGGACTACTTCCCATCGGAGTGCACTTGGATAGAGAACGTCGTCTCCGCGCAGGACCCCGCTAGGACGATTGCCGACTACATGAGAGAGGGGAAGCTCGAGAGGGCGAGGATCGGGCTCGTCGGAGAGTATTCTGTTCCTCCCCAGCTGCTCGGGAGGCTCCGAAAGACACTGGGGGATTCGAAGGTCATGCTTGTGTCTGATCTCCTCGAAGACGAGAGAGCCGTCAAATCAGAGTACGAGATCTCCTGCATCAAGAAAGCCCTCGACATCGCCAAGAAAGGAATAGACGCGGGTGCCGTGTACGCCAAGACCGGCCTCTCTGAGAGAATGGTCGCCGGAGAGATCGAGCGCCAGTGCCGTCTGGCAGGCTCGGAAGGATTCCCTCACAACACGATGGTCACCAGTGGCACGGACGAGAAGCATCTTGAGTGGTGGTGGTACTGTGGCGACAGGAAGCTGAGGAAGAACGACCCCTGGAACATCGACCTCGGCACCATGTTCAGTGGCTACTGTTGTGACATCGCAAGGTCTCTCTGCCTAGGCAGGGCGACGAGAAGACATTATCAGGCTTACGAGCAGCTCATCGTGGCCTTCGAAGCGGTCATGGAGTCAGCTGTTCCGGGCGAGATGGCCTCAGAGGTCAACAGGGCCGCGGAGGCGGTATTGAACAAACGCTTCGAGGGAGACTTCTCGGGCATAGGACATGGTGTCGGCCTTGAGGTCCACGAGTGGCCATTTGTCGGGTATGAGTACATCCTGAACGACCCTGTATACAGAGATCGCGAGTTGAAGGAGAATATGATAATCTCCGTGGAGCCGCAGGTCTATTTGAAGGAGTTCGGGTATCTTCAGTTCGAAGACGAGTTCGTGGTGACCAGGTCAGGCGGGAAGCGTCTTTCGAGGCTGCCCATGGGCCTGATAGAGATCAGATAGTAAGTAAGGTGGAAACATGAGGCCGAGCGTGAAGAGACTGTCGGATGTGAGCACGGAGGTTTTCAAGGACGGACTCGAGACGAGATTTGTCTCGAACAGTGCATGGGACTTGGGCATGTACTTCATGGAGCCAGGGATGACCACGATTGTCTTCTCCACGGAGGAGAAGGATGACGGGACAGCGGAGGAGTGGTACGGGTCCGCGTTCGAGTTCTACTACATCGTCACTGGTCAGTTCACAGTCTGGTTCGCGAAGGACGCGAACAATCTGAGGAAGAAGAAGGCTTCGAGCCTGGTGCTGAACGAGGGCGATGTCGCCTCTTATCCGCCCGGGTGGAAATACATGGTCAAGAACACCGGGAATATTCCCGGCGCCTTCTTCTGGGGCAAGACTGCTCCGCGCAAGGGAGTGAAGGTCAGGCTGAACAGGTCGTTGAAGATCATCAGATGATCCCCTCTCCGGCCGCCTTCTCTACGGATCTGCTCTGTGATGTTCAGACCAGGGCTTTGGACCGTTCAAGTCTTACTTTTGCCCAATCAATAGATCCACACATTCGGCGAATACTTCGTTGTATCGATCAATATCATTCTCAGTCGTCTCTGGAGAGACCAACGCCATGTAATGGAATGGAGTGAGCAGAATCCCTCGATTCAATGCCATCAAGTGCATCAATCTATCTAATTCTAAATCCTCACCAGCCTGGGCTTCTGAACCATTGCGAGGAGGTTGAGGTTGGAAACTATACCCATACTCTACTCTGGCCCCCAGGCGTATTACATGCCACGGTAGCCCCCTGGATTTTATCACTTCCTTAATGCCGTTCGCGAGGCGTTCTGCCAATGTAATCATCCTGTCGTAAGCCTCTTCAGTCATGACCTTCTCTAGGTTCGTTCTCATAGCAGCTACTGCTAGGGCATTGCCGGACAGAGTGCCTCCAACTCCGCTGCTAGATGCATCCTTCTTCATCGTCTCTGCAACTCGAGCTTGAATCCTTTCAGCCACCTCTTCACTAATTCCATACGCTGCAGCCGGTACTCCGCCCGCTATTGGTTTTCCGATCGTCATCATATCCGGTTTCAATCGATGCTCACGCGTATATCCTCCAGGGCCTGTGCAAATCGTGTGCGTTTCGTCAAAGATCAAGAGAGTCTCGTGACGCTTGGTGATCTCACGAAGCGCGTCATGATAGCCTTCCTCAGGAAGAATAATCCCGATATTCGTCATCGCGGGCTCGCAAAGGACGCAAGCGACATCCTCATGACTCAAAGCTTCTTCGAGCGCAGGGATGTCATTGAACTCGATTACTCTAGTTGTCGTAGCAGGATCGATTGCGGGCCCAGTATTACTTGGGCCAGGTATTGCCTTGCCGTCTCTTATCCATATCAAGGCTTCATCGACGCTGCCATGGTAGCATCCGTTGAAAACCAATATCTTCTTGCGCCCGGTAATCGCCCGTGCAAGGCGGATTGAGAACCTGTTTGCGTCCGTGGCAGTCATCACGATCTGCCAATATGGAAGACCGAATCTTCGTGCCAGCTCTTCCCCGACCCAGACAGAATCCTCTGTGGGTAGCATTGTCGTAATTCCATTGTCTATATGATTCTTGACGGCATCAATGACGGCTTTAGGAGAATGGCCGAACATCGCGCCCGTGTCTCCAAGGCAGAAATCAATGTATTGATGGCCATCGATATCTGTGATATGAGCCCCCTTGGCTCTTGCGACAAAGACAGGGAATGGCCCGGCCCATCTCACCATCCAGTTCATTGGAACGCCGGCGAGAAGCGACTTCTTCGCTCTTTGAAACAAAGCACTTGACTTCGGTCTTGCTTCCACGAACCGCTTTTCTTCTTTCTCCTGCAATTCTCCTATTCGAGAGCGATCAATATTCGCCAAGAATTATCCCTTCCTATTCTTGCCTAATTGCATGCGGTCCTCTTATCATTATGTGGAAAGAAAGCCGACAATGAATAATGCTTGAAACAAGATCTCGAATTGTTGACTCAACTCTGCCCAGTGTTATGATCCGAATCCAACCTCTTTCGCCCTGAGAGCGATTTCCTTGCCAGCAAGAAACGTCTCACCGTTTTCATTCTATGGGCAATCTGGCAGACTCGTCACGGCGGCGGCTTTCTCGCGTTCAAACTCTTTCGCACCAGTCTCCTAGAAAAGGAGAATATCCTTAAATATAGAGGGTCTCGATGTGCAACTAGAAAACCGCTTCAGCGAAGCATGATGGAAATGGCAGGTGCATAGTCCAGACCTGTTCGTCCTAGAGTGGAGTGTGGTCGTGTGGTAGACCGCGTCGAAACCAAGTTCAAAGCCATGAGATGGCACGTTCTCTCGATTCTGTGCTTTGTGACCTCTTTCTCAATAGTGGCTGTGGCCTTGTGCTCAGTCTCCGACTGTTCGTTATCAGCACCACACGTGGAAACGAGAGTCGATTCCACGCGGGTTTTGCAGACTGGGGGTATCTCAGGATATGTGTTCGACCAAGCGACTCTGGCAGCACTTAGCGGAGCAACGGTCAAGCTGATCAGAGCCGGAGCAGCGCAGGCGGAGGTGACGACTAGTGCGTCGGGTTACTACGCATTCGCCAACTTGGTTGCGGGGACCTACACTCTGTCAGTCAATGCCTCAGGATACCGTAACGCCTCGCATGATCTGATTTTCTCCGATTCAGGTGTCGTCCTGGATTTCTACCTGTCACCGATTCCGCCGAGTACCCACCAGCTGAGTGGATTCGTTTACGTGCAAGGCACGACCGACCCGATTGAAGGAGCGGAAGTTCAGGTTGGCGAGTACTCTGCAGTGACGGATGCTAGCGGGCATTATTCGGTGCGCCTGGCAGCCGGGAGTTATGTTCTTCTCGTCAATGCCTCAGGATATCAAATCGATTCCCACGACCTGACTCTCTACAATTCAGATGTCGTTCTGAATTTCTACCTGATACCGATTCCCCGCGGTGCCCACCAGTTGAGTCCGGTGGAAATTGCTGCCATCGCTGGCATGCTGGTAGCCGTCGGAGGAGGTGTAGCTTGGGCGATGACCAGGGTTTTCGGAGGACGCAGAGCCGTCGCTCCAGATGTTGCGAAGACGGCCCCGCAAGATCTCCACAAGATCACTGAATCACCCACGGAGTACCATAAGATCACTGAGTCCCCTACGGACTACCACAAGATCACTGAATCACCTACGGAGCTTCACAAAATCACAGAGTCTCCCACGGAATACCACAAGATCACTGAATCCCCCACGGACTACCACAAGATTACTGAATCACCTACGGAGCTTCACAAGATCACTGAGTCTCCCACGGACTACCACAATATCACAGAATCGCCAACGGAGCTCCACAAGATCACCGAGTCCCCGCAAGAACTTCACAAGATAACAGAATCTCCGCAGACGACCGGGCAGACTACACAATCCGCTGACAAAGATCAGCTCTCAGAGTCCATCGCCAAGAAGAGGCGTAGATTGTAGCAGAGGTGCAAGGATCTAGTGCGGGCTTCGAAAGGCGTTGGGTCTGGAACCAGATCTAGGGCAGGTCCATCCGGTCACGCAGCTTGCTCGGCGGTTGGTCCAAGCGCCTTCTGATGGTCCAGCGAAAACCCCACGGACGAATGGAATACCGCAAGAAGTCATCGATGTCTTGTCTGCGCTTCTCGGGGAGATTGTTGAACCTCTCCACGATTTCAGAATACTTCCGAAGTTCTTCCTTCTGCCGTCTGATTCCACTGACTATCTCTCTCGATTCGGCTTCGTTTCTTGGGCGAACATCGAACGGGCACATGTAGTTCGCAAGGTGGTTGAGTCCTCCATGGACATCGAGGCCATATGGATAGATGCGGCACTCCATTGGCTTGTGATTGTGAACACTGCATCTCAGGGCCCCTTCTCTGTTCACCAGGAAGCAGCATCCACCGTCTTCTCTCCTAAGACCAATACGCACTTCGCCGGTGGAGAGGTTGATGATCGGATGCTTGTGGCGAGGCACAACCTCGTACAGTCTGATGAACGAACTCGGCGCGAGACCAAGGCCCGAGGACAGCCGCCTTGTATCCAGATGCGTCAAATAGACTGTGAATTCCTTACAGCATTTGCCATGACATTCCAGACAGAATCCTTCTGGCATTGGGGCCCTTGCTCATTGTTCGAAATGGATAGTGAAAGGTTTAAAGAATCGTCTAGACTTGAACCCGGAAGGTTCATCAGCCGGTCTGCAGGGAACAGCATTCTGAACCCTCTCTTGTCCGGAATTGTATGACGGTAGGAATTGTCTCATTATGGCTGAGCAGGAGAAAGTCTGGCACGGGTCACACGCTGACAGCCTTGCGGTGTTCAAACTGACTTCACGCAAGTCTCTAGGAAAAGCCCATAGGGATGGTATGTAGAAGAGGCCTCTCGCCTATATCGTATGTGGTGACAAACGATGAGGCAAGAGACCATGGTGTATGTGGGACTGGACGTACATAAAGAATTCTGCCAAGCTG
>Ga0315282_10000389_pt1 | contig 87623 bp, 86 predicted proteins | sample YL17G07_20_MG_FD_203693 | JGI IMG/M metagenome (GOLD analysis project Ga0315282, IMG submission 203693) | Sediment microbial communities from Yellowstone Lake, YNP, Wyoming, USA - YL17G07_20 | ecosystem: Environmental > Aquatic > Freshwater > Lake > Sediment | place: USA: Wyoming | collected...
ATTACTCCAACACCACCACCAAAAACAACCACCAGTCCGATGAGTCCGGCACCCATTCTTGGGGCATTGGGGATATGCGGGATTATCATCGCTGTGATGAAACGGAGATAAAATAGCATATTATTTTCAGGTAATTGTACAATCAGCCCCAAAATTGATAATAGGAAAATAAAATACTCAATTTTAAAGTCAAAAAATCAAACGCACGATAAATCCGCTCTCGGGGGCTCCGCCCCCGTCGCTCGGGCATCCCCCGTTTGCGAGAGTGCTGTATAACGTTTTCTGGGGTCATCGCTAATAGCGCCCCGTCCCCCTCGGGGACTGGTGGCGCAAGAGGGGGGCGATCATGACACTTCAATACAATATTCTACAGATTAATAATTTGAATTCTTACCGCATTAGGGGCTGATTATAGATAATCACCTATTTTTATTTTTTTCCGTTGTGCACTACTGACAACAGCACATCCCGGGATATTTTCGGGCACTATAGTAAAAACAATCCCTTTCGCCCATTTTCCATCGTAAAAACCCGGTACACTTCCTGAACACACGGGTTATTCCGTACCTGCCGCCCTCACAGGTGCAGTGATCCTGGTATTCTCCAGTCTCAATCCGGAATTTTACTATCGATGAATGCAGGGCTCCGGTTCACTGAGGTGATTATTTGCAGCGCCGTCGCGATCCTGATAGTCCAGCTCCTCCCTCATACGGGGGATAAAACGGTACAAAGCGTGACTCCCTCACCGGGCATTCCCGGTCTATGTCGTGGGCCTGGATCTTTCCGTGATGATGCCTGACCGCGATCAAGAGCCCCATTAGGGAACCCTGGCAATAAAAAGCGGAAGGAGGATCCCACACTCTTTCAGTATCAGTACAGGATCTTCTTTTTCAGGTCCGGTGCAATCTGTTGCAGGATGGGACTGTTGGCGGGCGTTACGTAGATCACGTGCTGGCCAATGACGATCAGGCTCCCCACCGGTCTTCCCCTTCCCACCGGATAAGCATTGTAGATGCGGATGGCCGCATCACGGGAGTCTGCGCTGTCAAATGCCTGCGTCGAGACCGTCACGACATTCCCTGCACTGTCAGAGAGGGTATACGTCTTTCCGCCGGTCGCACCCGGCAGGTTCCATGTGGTATCCTTAACGCTCGTCACGATAATTCCCGAGGCCTGTGCGGCCTCCCTGATCGGTTCGCCGGGAACAATGCGATACGGTACTTCTCCGGATACAAAGATGATTAGCCCGACCGGGACCAGTATCATCACGATAAGGAACAGCAGAAGGCCGTGTTCGAGCCGGGGTGTCATGGTCATGGACATCCCCCGGTGCGCAGCCTGTAAATTAATATGGTCATTTTTTCACCTCGACCTGCCCCGCAGGCATAAGCCAGCCGGGTTGTCTGAATTTCAGGAATACGAGCGGTGGCACGGCAAGGAGGAAGGTGCCGAGGAGGACAGAGAATAAGTACGTGAGCCAGTTGGACGCGAAGAACGACGGGGGCATAAGTCCGACGATAAACGCGAGGGTAGTACCGAACAACCCCAGCCCGCCAACGACCCAGACCCCGGCCTTCCCTCCCGGGATCGTGAAAGCGCGGGGCTTGTCCGGCTGGCTGTACCGCAGCTTGATCACGGAAGCAAAGACCAGGATGTACACGATGCAGAGCAGTTCCACGGTCATCGCCGAGAGGATCCAGTAGGCTTGGTTGACGGACGGGAGGAATACATAGAGGAGGGAGATGGCCGAACCGATCAGTGCCTGGATGACGAGCACGGCAACCGGCGCCCCGTGCTTGTTGGTACGGTTGAACATCGGCGGCATGTTGCCTTCTTCGGCCACGATGCCCAGCCCTTTTGCCGGTCCGATCAGCCAGGCTGCCAGCGACACGACCCCCCCGAGGGTGATCAGCACAGCCATCGGCGCCACGAGCCCGGGGATATGGGCGGCGTTGAAGAAGTACTGGATTGCCTGCATGACGCCCGATGCAAGGTTGAGCTGGTCAGCGGGGATGACAACGGCAATGGCAAGCGTGGCAAGGACGGTGCAGACAACGATAATCGCTGCCGACAGCGCCATCGCCTTGGGAAAGTCCTTCTGGGGATTTCTTGTCTCCAGCGCATGAAATCCCGCCATCTCCATGCCCGCGAAGAGCAGGACAATTGTTGCGAAGAACGGCAGGGTGGAGAGATTGATTGTCGGGACCATCGCTCCCAGGGTCAGGTGCGGGAGGACCAGCGTCTGGCCCGATCCCAGCCACCAGAGTCCCAGGAGGATGATCAGGATCGAGGGGATAATGCTTCCGAGTATCACCCCGATGTTGCTGAACTTCGTGGACGCCTCTTCCCCGAAATACGCAATCGCTGTCGTGCCCCAGAACGCGATCATCATGACCGTGAACATGTACCATGAGCTGTTTGCCAGCGCAGGAGTGAGGGCAAAGGCCAGCGTGGACGCGATGAACGAGAGGACGGTCGGGAACCAGACAAGGTTGTTCGACCACTCGCAGAAGAGCGCGGTGAACCCGCCCTTCTCACCGAATGCCTGCTTGACCCAGGCATAGACGCCGCCTCCCTCCGGCCATCCGGTCGCCAGCTCGGCCCCGGCGAGGGAAATCGGGATGAGGAAGAAGACGGCACCGATGATGTACCAGCCAATGCATGACCACCCGTAAATTGCCATAGAGGGAAAGTTCCTGATACTTAAGACGGCGGCCACGTTGATCATGGCCAGCGCAAACAGTCCCAGCACTTTTTTCGAGGGGAGACCGCTTGTAGTCTCCGTTGCGTCTGCACTCATCGTTTCTTCTCCACAATACAGTTCATCATGTACTCACCATTGATATTCTCGATACCGTGGGTGTCATGTTCGAACCCGGGGAACCGTTTGTCAAAGTCCTGCATGGCAATAAGGTACTGGAGCAGGGGTTCTTTCTGCCCACCGGTCCGTTCTCCCGGGGCGAGGAGGGGAATGCCCGGGGGATACGGGACAATTCCCGTTGCCACGATCCGGTTGCCAGCTTTTGAAACAGGGATCTGTTCGACCTCATTTTTTACCAGCTTCCGGTACGCATCGGCATACGTGGTGGCAGGTTCCGGGAGAAGCGAGAATGCCTGCTGGAGCAGTTCGCACATCCGGTGATCTTTTTTGAACGCGTGCATTTCGGCAACCAGGTCCGCGAGCGTCATGCACCTATACCGTTCCGGCCATTTGGTGGTGAGATCAGGGAAAACTTCCTCAAGCGGGACGTTCTCGTCATACAACCGCTTGAACTCGAAGAGTTCGGTGATCAGGGTTCCCCACTTGCCTTTCGTGATACCTATCGAGAAGAGAAAGAGGATGGAATAATCGCCGGACTTCTCGTTGATGATGCCCCGCGTGTCAAGGAACTTCACCACGACTGCTGCCGGGATCCCCCACTTTGCGAGCGTCCCGTCATCGTTCACCCCGGGCATGAGGACGGTGACCTTGATCGGGTCGAGCATGCAGTAGTTGTCCGGTAGTCCTTCGAAGCCGTGCCATTTCTCCTCCGGGTGCAGGGTCCAGCAGGAGGGGTTGTCCCTGAGTGTGTCGAGCGACGCATCGGCAAAGGCAATCTTCTTTCTGGTCTTCGGGTCGGTGATTGTTGCCGGCTGCCACATGGGGAACCACCAGTCGGTTTTGGTTTTGCCGGTCCCGATCTCCCTCTCCACCCGGGCCATGATCCGGCGGAACCGTACCGCCTCTTCAATGGATTCGGAGGTGAGCTGCCGGCCGGACGCCCCATCCATCATCTTGGAGGAGACGTCAAGGGATGCGATGATCGTGTAGAGCGGGGAGGTGGAACTGTGCATCATGAACCCTTCATTGAACCGGCAGTGATCAACCGGGACGCGGCCGTTCCGGATATGGATCATCGAGGCCTGCGAGAGCGCGGCCAGCAGCTTGTGGGTGGACTGGGTGGCAAAGACCGTGGGGCCGTTCTTATCCTTCGCGCCGTCCCGCATGGCGAAACGGTCCTTGTATATCGGGTTGAACCGGGCATAGGCGTACCACGCCTCGTCGAAGTGAATGCTGTCCACGCTCTTCCCGAGCAGCGCTTCCACTTCCTTTGCATGGTAACAGAGACCGTCGTAGGTCGAGTTAGTAATCACGGCGTGGACGGGGTTTTTGTCCGGCAGGTTTTTTGTGAGCGGGCAGGCAGCAATCTTTGCTTTTATCGCTTTCTGGGTCATCTCTTCCGGCGGGATCGGGCCGATGATCCCGTACCGGTTCCGTGTCGGGATGAGGTAGACCGCTACTGAATGGGTCATGGTGAGGGCGTGCTCGGCCGACTTGTGACAGTTCCGGTCCACCATGACGATGTCATCCTTGGTTACCCGGCCGAAGTACACGATCTTGTTTGCCGTTGAAGTACCGTTCGTGACAAAGTAAGTCATGTCGGCGCCGAACACTTTCGCCGCGTACCGTTCGGCCTCGCCAACAGGCCCGGAATGATCGAGGAGCGACCCCAGTTCGCCGACCGAGATGGAAAGATCGGACCGGAAGAGCTGTTCCCCGAAGAACGAGTGGAACAACCGCCCTGCCGGTGATTTCCGGAAGGCGGTTCCCCCGGCATGGCCGGGGGTGTGCCAGGAGTATTCGAAATCTTCCGAGAACTTCACCAGTTCGCCAAAGAACGGGGGGAGCAGGCGATCCTGGTAGCGTTTTGCCGCGGCCCTGATGCGGCCGGCAATAAATTCCGGCGTGTCTTCCATCACGTAGATATATTCGTTGATCTCCCGGATCATGTCCATCGTGAGCGAGGCCGGCATCTCGCTCGTAGGTTCAGCCATCAAAAATATCGGGATATCTTCGTTGCGGTTCCGGATCTCCTTTATGAGCTGCATCGTTTCCTTGTGTTTTTTAGCGGTGTCCCCGCCAAGGTTCCAGTTGATGAGGATGCAGTTGACGCTGGGGAGGTTGGAATACGCTGCGCGTGCATCGGCTGGAGACGCCACATCCGCGACATGGATGCCGAACTCTTCGATGCCTTTGATGATCCGTTTAATGGCATGGCCATGCGGGGTGTCGGTATGGATCGTATCATCAATGATGCCGACCAGCAGATTACCGTCCGGGTTCATCGCACTCTCCTCTGCAATGCAGGTTTATGCTGCGTGTTCTTATCGAAATACTCCTGCTCATGAGCAACGCTTCGCTATTCATATATTTATAATGAGACACCGGTTCCTGAACATCGCGCCAGCAGCAATCCAGTCCGTAAATCAGTCCGGTTTTACCAGACCGCAATCAGGAAATTCCCCTCCACACGGAAGGAGTTTACCGTTATCTCTTTAGTAAAATTGCTGCATCGTTGCCCCGCATGCGGGATACCTGCTTCGCTCTTGTCTGATGTCCATAAAGAGGTATACAGGTTTTAACAGGAACGCACTCATCGGCTAAAGAATAAAGGGGGTTTTCCCGCAAAAAATCAGTTAAAAACACAAGGTCTACGAAGATAAATTGCATAATTCACGGTTAACTGTGATTGTTTAAAAAAAACATGCTGACTGGTAGGGTCAGCCTCACTGTTTTTACACTATTTCTTCGAAGATTTTTACCGGCACCGGCAGGATATCCGGTCTCTTGTCGGTCATGATATACGTGTAACTCATAACGTGCACGAGATATTCGAGGTAGCCTTTTGCGAAACTGGAAAGGCTCTCGTTCCGCCTTCCAAGGATCAAGATGTGGAACCACTGGACAAAGAGGCAGATGAACGTGATGATCCCGTATACCCACAGAACGACACCAATTAGGATCCAATAGACTATACGGACGAGGAGTTCGAACCGGCTTGCAGTCTCTTCATAGGTGAAGAGCTGGTTGTGTGAAGATGTTCCTTCTGTCATTTCGATACACATCACGTTATGCAGGCAGGGGTCATAAATCCCGCGAGAGAAATCGCGTTGTTCTGCAAAAGGCAGGAATTTTGACCGGGGACAGAACCCGGAAGATACGGTACACTATTTTTTAATAATAAGATGACAGACATTATAGAGCATCAGGCATATGCGGGCTCGTGGTCTAGTTGGCTATGACGTCGCCTTGACATGGCGGAGGTCCTGAGTTCGAATCTCAGCGGGCCCATTTTTTTCTCTCATCTTCACGTATTACTCTTTTCTCTCTGGTGTCGTATGTATCTCCCTGTAATTCTCTCATCTCTCCTTAAACATTAACCACACCGTGCCGAGCATCGAGAGGCTTGCGACGAGAAAAAGCACCGATAGCAGGTCAGCAGCGAGCGGAAGCACACCCAGCCGGGAAAGGTCAAAGAGCACATACAGCCCAAACGTGAAAGCGATCAGCCACCCGTAGGTTTTCTGTTTTTTTACAGCGATGATGATTGCAACGATGGCGATGATACATTCGATGAGAACCGAAGCGAGTTGTGCAATGTCAGGAATGGGCATACAATGTTGATATTGCGATGATCGGATATATGGTTCTGATGTCTTCTTAAAAGCCGCACCCCGGACAATCGCCGCTTTTTGGTTACGGTTCTGTTGTAGTATCCATGTTCTGTATATTCCTATAATCCCACGCGATATTCACAGGTGGTACCGGATAGTTCAGTGATGGCAGGCATATTTAATCATCCACACAACAAACATTCCGGCATGAAGCGACTCTACCGGTCAAAGACCGAGCGGATACTTGGCGGGGTGTGCGGGGGCATTGGCATTCATCTCGATGTAGACCCCATTATCATCCGGATTGTCTGGGTAATCCTGACCTGCCTGTCGCTCGGTATCGGGATTGTTGCATATCTCGTCTGCTGGATCATTGTCCCGGAAGAAGAGACCGTGCATGCTGTGGCTCCGGTTCACGAATAAAACAGAAGATATTGTGCAGGGACACCGTGTTTTTTTAAGGCGGACATACGATGCGGATCCTTTTTGTAGTATGCGGGGAGGGACTCGGGCATGCGTCCCGCTGCGTCCACCTCGGGTATTACCTGCAGCAGCAGGGTCATTCGGTCCATTTCGTCGCTTACGGAAAATCTTACGATTTTATCAATGAACACGGATGTGCCAACCTGCACCGCGGGCAGCGGGAAGTCTGCCTTGAAGGGGAGAATGGGTTCTTCTCTTTAAAAAAGACACTCTGGTGCTCGAAATGGATCTTTGTTGACATGGTGAGATCGGTGCTGCGCATCTGGTACCTGATTTACAAGTTCAATATTGATTGCGTGGTCTGCGATACCATGTACGGTGGTGTCATTGCCGCACGGTTTCAGAATGTGCCCGTGGTCTTTATCACGAACCAGAACCACTTCAACGGTCCGGATGGTAAAACCAACCTTATCTGGAAGACCCTCAATTTCCTCATCAGGCGTTACCTGCGGCTGGCACAACAGGTGATCGTCCCGGATTACCCACCCCCGGATACGGTGAGCGAGTATAATATTGTCATCCCGAAATGGGATGAGCAGCGGTATCACTTTACCGGGCCGTTTTTAGAGGTCAACCCGGCGCGGTACTCCTATTCCCGGACCACCGTGTTCACGAGTTTTGGCGGCGAGCCCTACAAGCTGCCTTTATACCAGCTGCTGCGAACGATCGCTGACCACAGAAAAGACCTGTTCTTCGATGTTTTCTATACCGGAACGACGCTCCCGGAATCCTCGGACAATTTTGCCTCCCACGGTTATGTGCCTAACCTCTACGAGCACCTGGCGAATGCGAAGATCGCGATCGTTCACGGGGGGCTCACTACCCTGCACGAGACGCTCCTCTTTGAAAAACCGGTGCTTATCATCATGGACCCGAACCACCCGGAGCAACAGAATAATGCAAAAAAGATTGTTGATATGGGTGCAGGGACTGTTGTAGACGGACGGGGTATCACACAGGCGATACTGGAACAGAAGATTGCCGAGACCCTTGCCCTCACCCCCAAATCCTTCTGCAACCAGCATGCATGTATAAACGGGAGAGAAAATGCCTCCGATATCATCGAAGCAGTCGCCGAAGGCAGGTTTAATATCCCGCATCCTCCTACCAATCTTTGAGTGATCCGCTGTGGACACACCCGATGAGATACAAACCATAAAAGCAGGAAATGAATTCCATGTCTGCGCACATTGCGGGTACGACCGCGGGTTCCACACGTCGTTTATCCGCGAAAATACCGGAAAAGACAAACCCGTGAAACCCACTCCCGGACCCTACCGGGTGGTCCTTATCTGTCCGGAGTGCGGTGCACGGTATGATATTAGCTGGATCTGTTCGCTCGCGGAGCCGGATGGTGGATGAACAGGAGCACACGTGGCAGGCAACCCCCCGATACCTTCTGGTCCCGAATACCTGTGATACAATACTCTCTACAGGGAATACATAAAAAAACGACATGATCCCATCGGTAGTACACCATGCACATAGCACATGAAAACGGCGCAAGCTGTTCTCATATAACCGCCTATGAGCCATAGTGGCACAGGGATACAAAATGAAAATACCGCAAGGCATTTTCATAGGAAAAAGGCTTATTCATGAAAACCCGTCCGGATTTGTCAGTCATGGTCGTTCACGGCCCGGAGATTTTTGACTCCGGTGAAGCCGCATGGCTTCTCTCGACACTCAAACCTGCCCGCACGGTTGTGGCCGGTGTGATGGCACGGACAGCAGCAGAGGAGTCACACCTGCCGGTGGAGTTCTCCGGTAAACCGCCAGGTGACGTTATCCGTGCGACTGACGGCGCCGTGTTCCTTGCCAACCGGGGAAAGACTGCCCAATCGGGACGGATATTCGGGGAGATCATCACGTCGCGGCTCGGGAATCGCGGTCTTGTCCATGTCGAGTGCTCCAGCCACACGATCTTCTGCTGGAACGGGGGTGATATGGCTCTCTCTGCTACCCTTTCGCAGCTCACCGGGTATGGGGTGGAGGGAGTGAGAGCCACCCGTTCTCTAACCCCGGCGGTGAGGGAGATCCGTGGCTGTATCCCCGGGGAGGCGGTGTATGTCAATGGCATCATCATCGGCAGGGCAACAGCGGAAACAGTCGTAATCCGGTGGAGCGGGGATGCAATCGAACCCGTCGCCGGGCTCCTGCCAAAACCGCATGGTATCGAGAAACTCTCCCGGACGGGGCAGCTCGATCTCGCAACCGCATGGTGCAAGAGCGGTGCGATCCGTACGGCGATGCCGAAAGCGACCGGGTGCGCCCCGGAAGAGGGGAGAGTTCTCGTTATCGACCATTGCGGGCACGAGTTCTACGCCCGTCTGCCCGATGACTGCTGCGGGGTTCTTGCGATTGGGGATGATACGACGATGGTCTGCGGGCATATCTGCCTTCACTGCGGTATTCCGGTGCTGGGCATCGTGGACGGCGACCAGGACGCGATTGTGCCTTCGGGTTTCGCCCGTGGCTCGGTTATCGTCGAGGCGATCTGTGAACGGGACGATGACATCGGTGCCGAAGTCGCGAGGGGTGCACGAACACATATGGTGCGGTGGACGGAGTGGGTGGACGGGGTCCTCGCCCACCTCCACGGGCGGGTAAAGATCGTACAGGACATGCGGGAAACCCGGGACGGTGACGATGCAGTGCGCCCGGTGTAAAGGGAAGGGATTGTGCGGACTGCCCCACTGCCCGATCGTAAGCCGGTTCCAGGCGCAGATACCGTTAAAACCGGCGAGCAGTTACCATGGGAGTTCCCCCTCGGTGTTCATCGGGAGCTATGGGTATCCCGCTGTCAACGGTGGACCGCTCCTTGTAAACGACAACGACCATCCGCCAGACTGGCTCTCCCGCAACCTCGGAATTGAGGATATCGTCGGCATCCGCGCCCGGACAATACGCGGGAGCGCAACCGCCTACCGGTTCACCGATAACCTGCAGGAGATCGCCCTCTCTTCCCGTCCAATTGATGTGGATGTCGCATTCGAAAAACCCGTTACCTTTGCGATGACCTTTGACGGGACAGTAGCACCGGTGGGACTTACCGGCGCTGTCCGGCAGATGGACGTGATCGGCAGCGCCACGGTAGACCGGATCGTGGACAAGGTCACGTCGGATGTGGATGTAAAGGCGACAGATGCCTGTATCGAGCTCTCTCGCGGGGAGATCGACGTCTACCAGATCACGAAACTCATGACCGCCGGGTTATTGGGCAAGCGGCGGAAGTTCGTTCCCACCCGGTGGGCGATCACTGCTGTGGATGATACCCTCTCCACCGCGTTAAAAAAAGAGATCGCCCGGTACCCTCCCCTTGACGAATACCGGGTATTCTCCGGTGAAATCTTCGGGAACCGGATCACCTGCATTCTCGTACCCGGCGACTGGCGGTACGAGATGATTGAGGTCTGGGGGCAAAACACGCTGTGGGCAGGAGATGCCGAGGTGATCGTGGAGGACCGGGAAGGGATGAAAAAAGCCGGATACTCCCCGATCTCCGGTGCCTATTATTCTGCCCGGCTCGCTGTCTGCGAATATCTCAAAAGAATCCGGCGCTCTGCCCGCGTAATTGTTGTGCGACATATATCGAGCGAGTACTGGGCGCCACTCGGGACATGGGTAGTCCGTGAGGCGACGCGAAAAGCGATGGCGACACCCCCGGTTGCCTGCGAATCGCTCGATGCGGCGGTACAGCAGGCATCTGCCCGGCTCGGGTTTTCCTACTGGCGGGAGCACAGCACCCTGGACCCGGAACTGCGGACGCAGCGGACGCTGTTTTAAGCCTTGTATGCCTGTGCGGTATTTGCCTGCCGCTGGTACCGGTCCCTGATACTATCGAGCGTTTCGATCTCGGGGATATCCTTGTCATCCCGTATCCGCATAAAGCGAGGGAACCGGAGGGCAAACCCGCCCTCATATGTCTGACTTGCCTGGATCTCCGCATACCCCACTTCGAACACCAGTTCGGGTTCGAACCGCACTTCCTTTCCTGCAGTGGAGATCACGCGGTCTTTTAAGAGGTCATACACCTCTGCGAGCTGGTCATCCGAGAAACCGGTTGCCACCCGGGAAAGCGGGACAAGTTTCCCGTTGTCCTGGCAGGCGACCAGAAACGAACCGAAGACATGCGCTCGTTTGCCCTCGCCCCATTCGGCGCCGATCACCGCAAGGTCGAGCGTGTCCACTTCCGGTTTGATCTTGATCCAGTTCTTCCCCCGCTGCCCGGGCGTATAGGGCGATGTGAGCACTTTTAACATAATTCCCTCGTGCCCGGCGCCGAGTGCTTCGTTGTAGGTCTTCTCAATGACTGCGGGATCGCCACTCACCACCTGCGGGGCGACATATTGGTTCACTACCTGTTCGAGCCGCTTGCGTCGTTCGGTGAGGGGCAGATCGATGAGCGTCTCTTCGTCAAGATAGAGGATATCAAAAACGTTGGGCACGAGTTCTATCGCTTCCTGTGCCTCCGCCACGTCATGACGGCGCCGGAAACGGCGGAGCACTGACTGGAACGGCATCGGTTTTCCCCCCTTTATCGCGATCACTTCCCCGTCAAGGATCACGTCATGGTCGGTTGCGCCAAGAAGCTGTGCCATCACGTCAGGGAGCGCCCCGCTCACATCCTCAAGCCTCCGGGAATACATCCGGCACCAGTTGCCCTTTTTGTGGAACTGGAACCGGGAACCGTCATACTTGAACTCCGCCGCAACAGCCCCATGTTCCTCTGCCATGCCGGCGATTGTGCCCTGCTGGGCGAGCATCATCCGGACCGGGTGGAAGAGCGTGATTTTGACGTCCGCGAGAGCTGCTGGACCGGCTTTTGCAAGACGGGCAACCTCCCCGGCATCGTTCAACGCCTGCATCGCATGCTCCACAAGCGCGGGATCAACAGAAAATGCCTTTGCGATCGCTTCACGGACACTCCCTTCCCCGACGCCGATTCGCAGTTCTTCGAGCATGATCCGGGCGAGATACCGCCCCTCAACCGGGTGGGCATTGGCAAGCAGCCGGCGTGCAGCAAGCAGTTTCTCCCGCTGGGACTTTTTGCCTTCCAGCGCCGAGATACCGACAAGTTCCTGGTAGACATAGACCATGTCCAGCTCCTCGTGAAAGAACGTGGTCTGCGATTTGACCGCGAGGAGTTCTTCGACCGCACGCCCGACATCCCCGGTGCGGTTGATCTTCTCGATCACGTCCTCTTTTTTTACGCCTGCGACATACCCCACCGCTTCGTACAGGAGGTTTGGACCGATGCCGAGTTTCTGCGAACTCCAGTCAGGAAAGATCCGCCCCATGATGAACCGGACAAAGACCGGCAAGTCGTCAGACGAGAGCCCGGGCAGGACGCGGCTGATGATATCGATCATCTCGAGGCGCCCGGAAATGCCTTCTATCTGTTCGCAGCAGCGGGAGAAATCACGAAAGAGCATGGCGTTTTCAGCTCTTGATCTTGGCGACGTGATGGATTAACGTTGTGATATTTTTTATTCTCCTTTTTCCGTCTCTTGCGACGAAAAGGGTACACCAGAAACAGAATTTTAAAAAAATGTGTTTTTCCCCTCCCTGTTCTGGGTGCAACGCGCCGGTTACTACAGCGTTCGGGTTTGAAACTCAACAGGATTTTATCCGCTGCCCCACAATTGTTCTGGGGAATCCATGCTTTTCCTTTCAGAGCGGGAACAACGGGAATGGAGAGCGTACGCGGATGAGATCTATAAAGACGTTCCCGCACCCGGCAGCTATGATACAAAGATCCGACAGAACCTGGTGCCGGCATTTCACTTTTACATCGCGACTTTCCTTGCCGCACACGGTGCCGGGGGACAGGCTGTCGCATGGGTAAGGTCTGCGGTCCTTGATGAAGAGGATGGGCTCTTTGGTCTGGCGTTCCTTCTGGGTTTTTTAGAACGGTATGACAACCAGCTCAAAAAGCCTGCGATTGTATTTGAGGACCCCCGGCCGTTCATCCATTTCACCACAGTCCCGCTCATGAACAATGCACGAAAGCAGTTCGTCCGGCATTGCAGCCAGTCACTGCCGGTTTTTGAAAAACCGGTCCGGTTCATGGATATAGGCTGTGGCGGCGGGGCGCTTGCCGTCGCGGTCCTGTCAGACCTGCTGGAAACGAAAAAGATCCCAGGCACGAGCGAGATCCTGCTGGTGGAACCGTCGCCTGCTATGGCGGAACTTGCAGAAAAGACCGTCAGGGCTGCATTCCCGGAAGCCGCCATCAGGATCGAGAACTGCCGGATCCAGGACTGTTCGGGCAGGATCGACAGGAAGATCGATATCGCGATGAGCTCGGTTGCATACCACCATATGCCCATCGAACACAAACGCATCCATCTCGCCCGGCTCAAGCCATGGATCGACCATTTCCTCCTGTTCGAGATTGAGGCAGACATCGATACTCCCGATCTTTACTCTCCCGCACTTGCCCTCGCCGTGTACCAGTCATTCGGCCGGATCTTTGACTGCATCTATGCCCACGATGCACCGGTGGAAGTGGTCAACGAGTGCATCGATATGTTCCTGATGACCGAAGTCGTCTCCATCCTCACCGAGCCCCGGGGAATGAGGAGCGATTACCATATGCTGCGGAGCCAGTGGAACGCTCTTTTGACTGAGGTGCTCGGCCCCGAGTTTTCTCTCAGGTGCGATTCTGCCTGCTATGCCGATGAGTACGTGTCGATCTTCACTCTTCATTACGGCCGGACCGGTTGATGGGAAAGGTTTGATGCCTGTGACACGCAGAAACGTGTTTGATCTGTAGTAATCATATTGAGCGGGAACACTTCCCGTTTCCACCCCTTTACCCTTTCGGGAAATTCCCGGAGGATCGGGAAAAAGAGAATTATAGATTATTTGATCAACAACCGGGGCAGGTCAGGCCGGCCCGGCGGGACTCTTTTCATCCGCCGGCACAGCAACAAGAGTCTCGATATCCATCCGGTCCGCCCGCTTCAGTACCATCTTCATCGCTGCTTTTTCGTCCGGGGCTTCAAACATCACGACGGTGTCGTACTTTCCGAGCGTCCACCAGATGCCCAGGTACTTAACCTGTCCCTTCGTGTCGGACTCGATATCCTTCATGTTCCGGGCAACAACTTCCTTGCTCAACTGTTTTTTGAATTTTGCCAGTGCAATAAAAAGCATCACTTCACCTCGTCCCTTGCAGGACATACAACCTGCGGGAGGGAGTTATTTTAACACTATCTTTTGGCATTCACATCCTTACCGATGGTTAAAAAACGCGTTGTTCCTCTCCGGAAAGATATTCCTGGGACTAAGCTTAAAGATAGTGCAAGGATAAGAAGGTAAAACACAGGCAACTGTCTATTGTAAAAAAAGCATTGGTGTATGCTGTCACCTGCAGTACCGGTTGCTCACAGCATAATCTGCTGGGGGCATTTTTCGCTTGTACCGTCCTGTGTTGCCACAATGAGGGTCTTCTCCCCGTAATATAACCCGAGACCTTCGCGGGCGCTAACCCTCGCCCGGTCCGGCGTATTGTTGATCTCACTTAAGTGGGCGAGGATGATCTGCGGGACATCGGCACCCAGCGTCCGGAGACTGTCGGAAGCAGCAGCATTCGAGAGATGCCCCCGGCTGGAGCGGATCCTCCGTTTGAGCGATTCGGGATACGGGCCGTTTGCGAGCATCTCCGGGCAATGGTTGCTCTCAAGGACGAGCCCGTCGCAGTGCCGGAGCAGTGCGAGCATGTAAGTCGTGATGATACCGGTATCGGTGCAGTACCCGAACCGTGCCCCGTTCTCCCGGATCACAAACCCGCAAGGCTCAGCAGCGTCATGCGAGGTGGCGAAGGGCAGTATATCAAAATCCCCGACTGAAAAATGCTCGCGGTGCCGGCAGATGCGTGTATCGATGGGCTTGTCGGATGTGCGGCGGTGGTTCACGAAATCGAGAAGTGTCCCCCCTGTCGCATATACCGGGATATCCAGCCGGCGTGCGAGGACGTCCAGGCCCCGGATATGGTCGCCATGCTCGTGGGTGACGATAACTGCCCCGATAGCCTCCGGCGGACATTCGGTGCGGGCAAGGCGCTGGAGCAGCTCTTTTGCACTGAGCCCTGCATCGATCAAAATGGCTCCGCTCTCTCCTTCGATCACCGTGCAGTTCCCTTTGCTCCCGCTCGCGAGGATCGTGCAGCGCATTTGTATATCTGGTACGGTCTTTTGGGTATTAACCCGCACTGATCCCGACAGCATGGGAGTCCATATGATTCGATGCCAAAGGTCTGCAAAGAAAAAAGTTTGCGATTCCCTGTGGGACACACGCATCCCGTACATAAAAAAGGGATGCAATCAGTATTCATATCAAGCGCTGGTGAGTTTAGACGAGTGCACATCTATGGGAATCCCCATTGAACCAGCGATGTGAAGGCATATGTGATGAAAATGCCGCACGGCAGTTAAAAAAAATATTTCACTGTATTACGACGGCCCCGCATGGACGTGAATAGCCGTTGCCTTGATCTCTGCAATCACGGCAGTTCCGACCGCGAGGTGGAGGTCTTCGCTCGACAGGCGCGTGACAAGCGCGATGAGCGGGAAGCCGCAGTCGATTGTCAGCCTGATGAACGGCCCGTTTGGCAGGATCTTTGTGATCGTTCCGGCAAGACGGTTGCGGGTGCTCTTCACTCCCTGCCCTGAAGGAACGGGCAGTGAGATCGTGACCTCTTCCGGGCGCAGGTACAGTTCGACACGGCTTCGCGGCTGGAGGGGCGTGATCGCTTCGATGCAGACACCATTGACATCGATGAATGCATGCCCGCCGGTATTTCTGGTCACGATCCCGGTCATGATGGAATCTATACCCACGAAGCGTGCAATCCTCTGCCCGTTCGGGCGGAAGAAAATATCCTGGATGGTGCCCTGCTGGACAAGACCCCCGTCCATCACCACGCCGATACGATCTGCAAGGCGCTGCCCCTGCGCCATGTCATGGGTGGCAAGGATGATGGTGGTTTTGTGTTCAGTATTGATGCGCCGGATGAGGGATTCAATCACATCGGATGAGACCGGATCGAGGTTTGCGGTCGGTTCATCCATAAGGAGCAGTTCCGGCCTGGTCACCATCGCCCGTGCAATGGCAACCCGCTGCATTTCTCCGCCGGAGAGAGTGACCGCCCGGCGCCCGGAGAGATGCGAAAGCCCGACAAGGTCGAGAGCTGAGGTGACCCGTTCGGTAATTGCAGCAGGATCGGTTTTCCTGAATTTCAACCCGAATGCAACATTTTCCTCCACCGTCGTGTTCAGGACTGACGGTTTCTGGAAGACCATCGCCATGCGCCGCCGGATTGCAAGTTCATCTGCGCCCGGTGATCCCGTATCCTCGCCTTTAAAGAAGTACCTGCCCGATGTGGGTTTTTCGAGGAGATCGATGATGCGGAGGATTGTTGTCTTGCCGCTGCCGGAAGGTCCGATGAGCGTGAAAACCTCCCCGTCTTTGATTTCGAGGTCTATCTCCTTGATCACTTCGGTCTTCCCGAAGATTTTTGTGATCCCGGTAAGGCGGATCATTCCTTGGGCGTCCCCCCGACAATCCGTTCAAATTTTTCAAACGCCCCCGAGGTCACCAGGTTAAGGCAGACAACGACGACGAGTGCGATGGCAAGAAGGATAATACCAAGGGCGATCGAGAACGGAAAGTCACCCATGCCGGTCTGGAGTGCAATCGCGGTCGTCAGCACCCGGGTCTCTCCCGCGATGTTACCACCGATCATCATGGCAACACCGACTTCAGAGATTGCCCGACCGAACCCGAGGATAACGGCACCGAGGATTGCAAACCGCGCTTCTCTTACGATCTGAAAAATGCCCTGGAATTCGGTGGCACCGAGAGAAAGAAGCGTATCGCGGATGTTCTTGTCAACGCCTCCCAGTGCAGTGATCACCAGCCCCAGCATGATGGGTATGATGAGCACGGTCTGACCGAGGATCATGCCTTCCGGGGTGAACAGGAGCCCCAGAAAGCCGAGCGGACCGCTCCGGGAGATAAAAAGATAAATCAGGAGACCGACCACGACAGTCGGGACAGAGTAGAGCGTCTGGATGATCGTCAGGAGCGCCGCTTTTCCATGGAATTCGTGAAAGTGGATGAGCCCGCCAAGGGGAATGGAGATGCAGGCAGCAAGGATTGTCGCGGAAAGGGAAATGTACAGCGAGAGGAGCGCGATCTGCATGACCTCAGGGTTTAAGGTGATGATCAGGTTGACTGCCTGTGTAAATCCTGAGATAATGTCACTCACGATCGTTTCCTCACGGTAAAAAAAAGGGGATTATGCGTTTGTGCCAATACCATTTACAGGTTTTGCAGTTGTCGTGGCACTGGCTGCTGCGGGTGCGGCAGTTGTCGCACTGGCCACCGGTGTGGCAGGCGCGATAGCTGTTGCCGTTGTGCTGTAATCGCCAACCCAGCCTGCAGTTGCAGTGGGAACAGTGACGCTCATCGGGATAAAGAGGGACTTCCCGTACTTGGCCACGCCATAATTCCCGATGTCTGCCTGCGTCTGCGGGGAGATCAGGAAGTTAATGAAGTTGTTTGCCATCTTGATCTTCTCTGCCGGTTGCTTGGTATTGTACACCGCCATGACACTGTAGATGTTTAACAGGCTTGCACCCTTTGAGATGACCGGGACAACGGTCAGGTTGTTCCTGTAGGCAAGGTATGTGCCCTCATCGGTCAGGGCGTATGCGCCCTTCTCGCTTGCCATCTGGAGGGTCTCGCCCATGCCTTTCCCTGCTGAAATGTACCAGGTACCGGACTTCGCGATATCCTGGGTGTAATTATACTTGGCATTCTTCCACACGTTCTGTTCAGCAGTGTGTGTCCCGGACGCATCGCCACGGGAGACGAAGTAGATGTTGGGCGTCTTGTTTGTGCCCTTCAGGTAGAGCGTCGTAAAGCCGGCTTCAGGGGTCATGTTTGCGATTCCCGCCGGGTCATTCTTCGGGCCGACAACGATGAACGAGTTCGATGCAAAGGACCTGCGGTTCAACCCGTTTCCACCCTGCATGAATGCGAGTTCCTGTGTCGGGGAATGGACGAGCAGCACGTCGGCATCGCCGTTCTTCGCAAGTTCGATCGCCTTACCGGTCCCCTGCGACGTGATCAGGAGTTTGACATTGTTCTGTGCTTCGAACTTGGGCTGGAGGTAGTCCAGGAGACCCGTATCGTAGAGGCTGGTGGTTGTCGCAATGACCAGTTTCTGCGGCGTCGTATTCGCTGCCGGTGTCGTCTGCGTAGTTGTACATCCGGATATCCAGACTGTTAAAACAAGGAGTGTGATTGCAACGGCAACCAGTCCAACATGCAATTTTTTAGCCATAGTGTGATCTTACAAGACTATATCAGGGAAACTATTCAATGTTTCTTTTTTTAACTTGTTAATTTTTTATCATTAACCAACTGGTAAACAATTGATATACCAGAATAAATCCCCGGAAAAAAGCCAATCCGGCAAAAACAGAAAAAACGCATGTGGAGTTATGCGAGCTCGCATCTTTTTGCAAGTTCGGTAAAAATGGTGTGCCCGAGAATGGCTTCGATCTCCGGCTGGTACTTTGCGTTCATCAGTGCGATCATCTTCCGGCTCCCTTTTGCGGTTGTCAGGATCCCGACACGCTCAGCGCGGGTGACGAGTTCCTCCTGTTCCATCATGGCAAAGTACGGGAGGACGTAGTAATGGGGGACATCGAGGAACTCCGCGAGACGCCGGGTGGTGGGAAATTTTATACTTATTGCGTCCCGGGTGAATGTGATGCTGACCGACCGTTCCTCTACCTGTATACGGACCGCTGCATCAAAGAGGCAATCGACAGAGAGTGCGACCATACGAAACCCTGCATAGGTATTGGGTGTGAAGGGATAAAGATGATGAGATTTGAGAGGCCGGGACAAATGGCGACGCCGGTCTGGTTCAGGGGGATTTCTCCATCCACGCACCCACCTCTCCGGTTTTCTCCACCCATCCATTGTCAGAAAATCTTTATGAATGGTTTTTACTGTTACTTACACGCGAACCCGCTCTTTGACTTTCGAAAAAGACGCACTCAATACATCACATGGCAATTGGGAGTTCCCGGTTCCACAGGAAATCCTCACCAATTATTGACATTGGAATTCATTTTTATCGCGTATGTCCATTCCAGACGAAATTTGTGTCATTTTTTAAAAAGAATTACGGAATATTTAACACAATTTAAATCAAAATATAAAGTCTGGCAGGTTGCACCTATACCTATTGGGATATATCCACATGATTTTCGTACTGTATGTCGATGACGAAGAGCCACTGCTCAATATCGGCAAACTATTCCTGGAAAAATCCGGAGAGTATAACGTTGATGTAATGACATCGGCAGTCGATGCTCTTGAAAAACTGAAATCCACACCGTACGATGCTATTGTCTCCGATTACCAGATGCCGGCAATGGATGGTATTGAATTTTTAAAAATTGTCCGAAAAGAATACCCGGCACTGCCGTTTATTATTTTTACCGGGAAAGGACGGGAAGATATTGCCATCGAGGCGTTTGAAAACGGGGCAGACTTTTATGTCCAGAAAGGCGGAGAGCCTCACCCACAGTTCTCCGATCTCAGCCGCAAGATCAGCATTGCGGTGAAACACCAGCACGCAGAAAAAGCATTGAAGGAAAGTGAGGAAAAATACCGGAACCTTGTTGAGCGTGCGAGTGACGGCATTCTTGTTATACAGGATGGCATTGTCCGGTATTGTAACCAGTATCTTGCCGATTTAGTGGGAAAATCCGTCAAGAAGATACAGGGCAAATCGATTTTCAAGTTTCGTACCCCGGAAGAATGCCCGAAATTGCACGATTCGTATAAACGGCGGATGGCTGGGGAACCGGTTCCCGGCATGTATGAGACGACACTCAAAAGGATGGATGGTTCGCGGGTTTTTATTGAGATCAATGCCGGTATTATTGTATATGAAGGAAAGCCGGCAGATCTGGTCATTATCCGGGATATTACCCAGCGTAAACAGATGGAGGCGGAGCTCCTCGATAAGAACAATGCACTCCATGTCGCACATGATGAGATCAATGCAACGGTAGAAGAACTCCGTAAGAATTACGATGAACTCAAACGGCAGGAAGTCGCACTGCGGGCAAGCGAGGAAAAATTCCGTGACCTGTACGACAATGCCCCGATAGCGACCTATACGGTTGATGCAGACGGGGGGATTACCCGTGCAAATCACCAGGCAGGCATTCTCTTTGGCATTCCCGAAAAGAAACTCCCCGGAAAACAGATCTTCGATTTTTTTGCTGATACGCCCAACGGAAAAACCAAATCCCGTGCGATATTCAAGCAGTTCTGGAACGGAGGGGCAGTTGTCAACGAGGAACTCCAGGTCCAGCAGGCATCCGGCAACCGGGTCTGGGTCAGTCTCACGGCAACAGCGGTTCGTGATTCCTTCGGGAAGATTATCGAAAGCCAGTCCATGGCAGTGGATATCACCGAACGAAAACGAGTGGAGGGAGCGTTGCGGCAGGCAAACAAGCAACTGAACCTGCTCTCAAACATTACCCGGCACGATATCCTCAACCAGATTCTCGCGCTCAAGGGATATCTGGAGTTGTCGGGTGAATACAAAAGCGATCCTGCCCGTCTTGCCGATTTCATCCAAAAAGGGCAGCTGGCTGCCTCCACGATAGAATCCCAGATTGCCCTGACACGGGAATACCAGGAGATGGGCGTAAAAGAGCCGGTATGGCAGAACGTAAATACCATCGTCCAGCAGATGAGTGCTATTTTGCCTTTAAAGAACGTCCGCGTGGAGGTTGACCGGCAGGATCCCCAGGTATTTGCAGATCCGCTTTTTGAACGGGTCATCTACAACCTGATCGACAATGCGTTGCGATACGCCGGGAACCAGTTGACCACAATCCGGTTCTCTTCACATGAGTCTGATGGGGATCTTATCCTTGTGTGCGAGGATGATGGCATGGGAATTTCCCATGAAGACAAAAAACACCTGTTCTCGCGGGGGTTCGGGAAACATACCGGGCTCGGGTTGTTCCTCTCCCGCGAGATCCTCACGATTACCGGGATTGCTATCACCGAAACCGGGACACCGGGCAAAGGTGTACGGTTTGAGATTACCGTGCCGAAAGGGATGTACCGGTTTACCGACTGACCTGTATTTTGTGACCTGTTTCGCCCGGTTGTCTATGTCATGGTTAACGTGAACATCATCATTGGCCAGTAGCAGTGCCGACAGGATCGCTTGTACCGGTGCTACCCGGATGCTCCCTTCATGACGGGATATAACCGGAATACGGATGCAGGAAAAATGAATGGATGGTTTTAATCTACCCCTACCATAACTTCAGATGCCTTCATGATCGCGTAGACCTGCGAGCCCTCCCGCAGGTTCATTTTCTCCGCTGAATAGGTAGTGATGGATGAGACGATCTCATTTCCCCCGGCAATGGATATGACCACTTCCGTGCTGACCGGGCCTTTTTTGATCATCCTGACGGTTCCTTTGATCTGGTTTCGTGCACTGATCTTCATGGTTTCACCAAAGGGTAATGGTTAATATTCTCATTTAAACATTCTTGTAAAATTAAACATTCCTGTAAAAGAAAACCGGGGGGAATTCTCCGATCAGGAGAATCCTTCCTCCCTTGATTTTCGTTCATACTATGACATCTGGTGAGTGCATGCGTCCCCCGGTGCGTGTTTGCCAAAGGGACAATATTGTATGGGAACTCAACCTGTTATAATACTTTTTGTTTAACTTTTTTAAGAAATCAAATAGAATCATTTATAGCAGATTACACGAATCCGGTATAGAAAGGATTGATCAACGATGGAAAAACACTGGAATCGTTCCTTCTGTGCAATCGTCAGTATCGCATGCATCCTGCTTTTTGCCGCCCTGTGTGCCGGCTGCACATCCACAATGTCGGAGGCGAAGACCCCGGTAACCTCAGTGGTTACACCATCTGAACCGGTTCCCGTAACTTCAACCGGGCAACGTGTCACACCGGTTATGACAACGGTACAGACCACGGTCAGGACGACTGCCACACCGGCTCCGGTATATACGTATTCAGATGCTACCCTCGTCATCTATACTGCGGCATCACTGAAGGGTGTGTCCAGTAAACTCGGCACTGAATTTTCCCGGATGTACCCGGGCCATATAGTTGTCTTCAACCTTGACGGGACGCAGGCCCTCAAGACGCAGGTGGAGAACGGGGCATATGCCGATGTATTCATCTCCGCGAGCACCAGTTATACAAACCAGATGAAGGCTGCAGGGTACTTCACTGACGGGACGGTCAAACCGCTGACCTCCAACTACGTCATTGTAATCCTTCCGGCATCAAATCCCGGCAATATCAAATCGCTTGCTGACCTTGCAACGCCCGGAAAGAAGATCGCCATGGCAGCCTACAGCGTCCCGGTTGGAACAGCTTCCTATGCCGCGCTTGCCAGTCTTGCGAAGTCGACCTACAGCCAGGACTGGAACAAATCCGTGTTCAGTAATGTCGTGACCTACGAAACAAGTGAGCCCGGTGTCGCGACGAAGGTCTCGCTCGGCGAAGCGGATGCCGGACTCGTCTATGAATCCACGTATGCCGCAGCACCCGCCGGTACCCTGACTGCCATACCTATCCCTCAGAAGGACAATTACCTCCAGACCTATTCGATCGGCGTCCTGAAACAGACTAAAAACAGCGGCGTAGCGCAGGAGTTCGAGGATTTCATGCTCTCAGGCATCGGCCAGCAGACCCTCAAAGACTACGGGTTCAGGCCGGTGTCCTGATCATTTTTACATTGTGCATTAAGGAGTTCATGAACCGGATTATCCTTCCCTGCCATGACCGTTTCGTTCCTTGGGCCGGACCGTTACCGGCGCACTCTCACGACGATCGGTGCGGCCGTACTGGTCGCATCAGTCACCCTCTACCTTGCGCTCCCGGTTGTCGCCCTGTTTTTCCGGACAACTCCCGGACTGTTCATCTCCTCTCTCTGCGATCCCGCTGTCACCGCCGCCCTGTGGCTGAGCCTCTTCACCTCGGTTATCTCGCTCGGCATCGTGATCCTCGTAGGTACCCCTTTTGCATATGTCCACTGCCGGAACGCATACCCGGGGAAGATGGTCGTGGATACTCTCATCGATCTCCCCCTTGTCCTCCCCCCGGCAGTTGCCGGCATGGCTCTCTTAGTCCTGTACGGGAGGGTCGGCCTTGTCGGGAAATACCTGGACATGTTCGGGATCACGCTGGCGTTTACGACCGTTGCCGTCATCATGGCACAGATCTTCGTTGCATCGCCCTTCTACCTCCGGCAGGCAAAATCCCTCTTCGAACAGCTCGACCCTTCGTACGAGCAGACTGCACGAACACTCGGGGCGTCCCCATTCAGGATCTTTACGACCATCACCATTCCTCTCACAGCGAGCGGACTTGTGTCAGGTGCGGTCATGACGTTCGGGCGGGCGCTCGGTGAGTTCGGGGCAACCATCATGTTCGCCGGTAACCTTCCGGGAGTGACCCAGACCATGCCGCTTGCGGTCTATGTCGGACTGCAAGGCAACTTCAACGTCGGTCTCACGGTATCCATCCTTCTCGTGATCATCTCGTTTACCATCATGATTGCCGTCAGGTTCCTCGCCACCCGGGAGGTGCGGCATGCTTGAAGCGATGCTCCATAAACAGCTCCGGGACTTCCCGCTCGACCTGAAGATCCAGGCACATCCGAATGAGATCCTGGTACTGATGGGAGAGAACGGGGCAGGAAAATCGACAGTACTCAACATACTATCCGGCTTACTGACTCCTGATGCAGGATCCATACGGCTGAATGGCAGAGATCTTTACAAATCCGCTGCAGGCATCTGTGTACCGGTGGAATCCCGCCGTATCGGGTATGTCCTCCAGAACTCCGCCGTGTTTCCCCACCTTTCCGTATCTGAGAATGTTGCCTACGGCATGAAGGCACGCCACATGCATAAAGACCAGATCGCAGAACAGGTCGATCACTGGATGGGTCTCACAAACATCCGGAACCTTGCAGATGTGAAGGCAGGAAAACTGTCCGGGGGACAGAAGCAGCGGGTTGCCATCGCACGGGCTCTCGCCATCGGGCCCGATCTCCTGTTGCTGGACGAACCCTTCACTGCGCTCGATACGGAAAGCAGGCAATCCGTGCAGGATGCTGTCTGCACGTGCGTTTCCGATCTTCAGATCCCATGTCTTGTCGTCACGCACCGGGTTGCCGATGCCCGTGAGATGGGTGACCGGGTGTACCTGCTCAGCCGGGGGGTTAACCGCTGGGAAGGTCTGCCTTCGGACATCCCGACAGCAGGGATACAGTTACCATCGTGAGAGGGAGATCCTGATTTCGCGGGAAGAATACGGGGGCCATAGAGACGCCCCGGCAGCCCAGTCGATGATTGTCATCCCCGCAGGGAATACGCCGAACGATGCGGCGATGATGATCGCTGCGGAGACGAGCCCGGTCTTGGTGGAGGCACCAATCGCGAGCGCAGCGGCAAAGCAATTCATCGAGAGCCCGGTGCCGAGCTGGTGTGAGGTAATCCATGACTTTTCCTAGTGGGTGAGGAAAGAGGGAGATAAGGGTGGGGGGTTTGTACATTCATCCGGACGAGCACGCCGATTCAGGTGATTCAATTGTAAACTGATATTTTACTTTTAAATCGTTATAATTTGTATATGGTATTATAGCATCATGTTGTAATCGGCCTACAACAATCGCTGGATGGATATTAATTTTTGATGCAAAATTTAGAATTGCTCTTCTATCGGTCAACGAGGATAGTTCTTCGGTTAACGTTGGTGGAATTAGAAATTCGCTCGCCCATTTATCTGCTTGTCGTTCCTCGACAGAATCTAATCTATCTCCATCAAATTCGTCAAGAAATACCTCTTTCTTATCGTGCATTAAAATGTGTCCAGCCTCGTGGAAGAATGTAAACCAGAAACGATCGTTTGACTTTCCATAAAGTGACATTTGAATTAATGGCTTGTGAGAATTTAACCATCGAGCCACTCCGCTGACATGAGCTCTCGGGATGGATGGAATAAATATTAAAGCAACACCAGAATCAAAACATAATTTCCGTAATTGCGGTTCAAATTCTCTAGCCGGTAATTTAGTAAATGTGCGTATGGTTTTTAGTGCCTTTTCAAATTTAGCACGATCATAGCTCGGTCCATCCAATCTTTCCGCTATTACCTCACCTTGTCGAATCCAAGATGAAATGGCGTAAATGTCACTTTGTTCTTCACGTGTTCTTCTGAATGAAACCTCCATCTTACCATAACGTGCCTGCCAACCTTCTGGTGAAGCAACTCCAAAAAATTGTAATAACTCTTTAACGATAGAAGCTTTTTGTTTATTAGCAAATCTGCGGGTTTCAATAAATTTTAATTTCATTAAATCTTTTATTGGAAAATGCTCCAACCACGGGATCCATTTTGTTAAGATTTTCATCTCGTCAAGCCGAGCTAGACCTGCCCGATATTGCGCTTCGCGACTAAGCCAGAATGTTGCGGTGCTACCAAGAACACTCTCTAGTTTCAGCGCTGTATCTTCAGTTATTGCGACTTTTCCGTTTAGGAGGAGACTTATATGTTTTTGTGTCTGGCCCATTCTTTTTGCAAAATCGGCTTGCGTCCACTCCCTCTCTTCCAAGATATCCGCAATTGTTTCCCCGGGCGGAGAAATCCAATCCGGTGAAAATATTTTCGACATTTCAGTCATGGTAGTCCTCGATTGCAATAATTTTAATTTTTGTGACATTTGACCAATCGACATTATCCTTTCCGACAACTGGGGTGGGCTGATTGTCTGGGATAAAGATCAATCGCTTCCCTTTTAATAAATCAACCGCGAATTGCCCTTTTCTATCTCCCTCAAGAGCATGGGGTCTACCCGATGGCAGTTCGCGAACATTCGACGCAGCAAAAATATCAGATAAACGGATTCTTAATTTTTCAGCGCATGGAGATCCGAGTTTTTTAATGGCGTGTGCTTTATCTAGGCAAAGCCTTCGTAAACGTTCATCTTTATAAGCGATCTCCATTATCAGAACAAATATTATATTTACCAACTTGGTAAATAAAGTTGCCGAAAAGAGATTTTTTTAGAAATCTTTTTTAGATATCAAATCCTCACAAAATATCTTAAAATTGTAAGGACATTTGAAAGAAATTAATGATCGGGCCTTATCGAATCTGGCTGAATTATATTTGGTTGATTTTGCGGATCTTCGAATAAATTATTTATCCTGAGAAATTCTTCCGGCCTGTTGAATACCGTAAAAAATAAAGGAGTACCCTGGAACGACAAAGGTGAAATCGGACCACTTGTCATGAAAGAATATTTTCTAGATTCCGTATCGAATGAACTATGAGGATCACAAAACGACTGATATAACTTTAACGAGTCGGAATCTTTTCCAACCAATTCACTTAAGGCGGTATATTCAGAACCCAGACCAAGACCAAACCCGAATAAATACATTCTTAGCTGGCCAATAATTTTTTTATCTACGCCAGATAGGGTCTGATTGATAAACATCCATCCGAGACCAGATTTCCTCGTTTCAAATGTTGCTTTGATCAGAACAGATCTAACATCATCAATGTATTGATTATCTTGGGTACCTGACGGCGCGAATCTATGAGCTTCATCCAGTATGACCAGACTATTTAAAGACTCATTTCTGTTATACGCTCGCTCACCGGCCTCTCTAATTCCGTGAAGTAACCGCTTGAGCATCAAAAATTGAATTGTTTCATCTCCTGAGATAGCGTCGTTATTTTGTTGATTAGATAAATCAACAATAATTATAGGTCGTTGATCATGTTGAATTGTGAATGCCCTCTCTATTAAAATATCAACTCTTTGTGCTCCTTCTCGCAATCTGAATAGATTAGCTATAGGCTCCCAATGTCTGGTGTATAATTCATTAAGCCTTTGAGGATCGTCAGAAATATCCTGAATAGCCCTTTGAAGTCTCTGCCTCGTAGGCGCAGATGTAAAAATTAGATTTTGTACATTGGGATCTTGCAATATTTGCCAAACTTGATCAAATGAAGGGCGAGAATGAAGATCGGCAAGATTAATCTGACCATGAATTCGACTCGTAATTTCTTCGGCAGCATTTTCTTGATTTGGTTTAAGGGGGATAGAAATATGATGAAAAAACCGGGATTTCAAGAGTATTTCTTTGAACATATCCCATCTATCGAATACTAAATCTCGGATTCGAATGATCTCGGTTGGTTTGTGCATCTGACCTAAAATTTGTCCCAAATTTAAATTGAAAGTCCCCGGAGTTGCTTCACCTCTAGCGTCCTTGGAGAATTCACCTTGAGGATCTATGATAAAAATTCCCATTTGATGATGGAGAGCATATGCCAAGAGTATCATTTTTCCTAAAACTGATTTCCCAGATCCAGTTTTACCAAATATTCCTATATGGTATGCTTCTCCGGCACCTCCGATTCCACTACCGAAATGTTTGAACCACATTGGTAGTTTCGGGGTGGATCCATATACGTTACCCAAATAAAACAATTCACCAAGATATTGGTTAAGGAGTCGATCCAATATTGCATCATTTACGAGATGTATTTGGGTTCCTGTTTGTGGGACAGTTCCTAAAATGCTTGGTTCGATATGGCTGTTGCGATCGCAAAAAACTGCACTAATATTCATATCGCCGATATGAGTATCCTGAATTCCACTAATGGGATTCACTCTACCATGACGTCTCGTTAAGGACCTCATAGTAGGATCTTCCAATAAAGTATTCCGGAGCTGTATCTCTGTAATTTGTCCCATTGCATAATGGGGTAATCCATCTTGCAAAAATCGGAATGTCCCAAATTCCCCAATTAATTTTTTAGTCGCTGCTGTTCCAAGAATATCTAATGAAATATCACAAGTTGATGAAGGAGAACCAATTATTGCAATTTTTTCTTGATTATCAATTAATTGATCAATAGTTTGTTCTGGCATTATTCACCTGGGATATTAACTCCTATAACCATGCATAATGAAAAAGATATCACTCAGATCCGGATTATCGTCCAATTCGACCATTTGTCGCGTAGTACATTGCCTGATTGCTGATAAACCGGTGATTAGGTGTTTGACCATTCTATCGGCAATATAAAGCGGGTATGGTTCAATAATTCCCGGTGCGTCGCATTGATATTTTATTCCTTGAAGTAACGTACCCATTCGAGCCGGATTATCCACTATTGATTTGGAGATCTCAATCCGCAATGCAGGAGTCCATGGATTTGGGCGATAATAAAAAATATAAATATTTTTAAAAGACGAGATAAGATTTTCAATCGGTTCTGAAAATTCATCAGAGGGGGATTTTATATGCCACTCCTCAACATTTTGTTGTAACGGTGTGGGTTTTATCAATTCCCCGGGTCGAAGCAAAGTTGTTAAAATGGCTCTGTCGTCAAATTGTTGAGGCCAGTTCAATTTTTCTCCGATTTCTCGTTTTGATGTATATTTTGGCAAACAAGCAAAAATTTTATCAGTTCTAGCTGATTCGATAATTTGTTTATATCCCTCTAATAATTCTGCAAAATTCCCTTGGATGAGATCAATTAATTTTTGATCGTGTGAATTTGAAGCTGCACTAACTGCAGCGTTAATATGAATGAGTGGCGTTGTAATGGATCCATCTAAAAAAACGAGATCATGAGGAGCGTTTGAAGCAAGAATAACCTCCATCGATAGCATCTTACCGCCAATTACCCGTGGATTTGCTAAATGATGAACAAGTGGTGAAATATACACTTCATGCGTTGGACCTTCCCACTTTCTTAATTCTGACGGGGGGGTAAGTCCTTCAACCCCTACAGCCGCACAGGCGGCATAGTCGATTGATAATAATCTTTCAATAACTCTCGCTCCATCGATTCCACACGTCGTCGGCGGTCGGGGGTTACCATACTCATATTCGGATGTTAAATCGCCATTTTTCTCTAATTGTTTTCTCATTGAATCTTTATTGTCTCGAATTGTTGAATATGAACTAAATAAATCAGAGCCTATCAGCTCACTTTTGTTAAGCATCTCCTCAACCAATGCCCCGGGCAATTCTCCAAAAGGGGATTGATTTTGTTCGGAGGTCATAATTGATTGAGTGTTAACTCTACCTCCTTAAAATAGTCATTCTTTTTAAAAGTTTTCCATTTTTTGAAAGTTTTTGCCCTTTTCAAAGCCCATCTATCTCGCCAATATGCTTGCAACTCATCGAATGAACGGTTCTTCCACTGGGGGGATTCCCCCTTCTTAATAATTTCTTTGAGGTTGCGGACTAATGGAAATAAGTAGAATTCTCGTTTAATTCCGTGGCGGTCGAATTCTGGTAAACCAAGACTTTTGAAGGATTGATCTAGTAACTTTAATTTTTTTGACGGACCATTACCATAACAGCGGGCCGTGTTTGATCCGGTTTCATGAAGGTATTCAAGAATTTTCTGATAGATCATTTCAGAGATCTGGAAAGATCCGTATCCTTTTGTGAATCCGATTGGGATGGCAATTTGATCTTTATCAATTTTCAACCGGTCATACATACTACTTTTTCCAAATGCACTTGTCGTTGTTATAAATAGCAGATCCGAATCAAGAGTCCTCTGTTTTAGCAATGAGACTGAATTGAGGTATTTTTTATAATATGCATCTCTGATTTCATTCGATACTAAAGACAGTGCAACCATTTTCCCACCCAATAGATCATTATAGGGGGGTAATGATCCAACTCGCTGCGCATGCATCGATCTGTTTACCCAAACATCTAACTCCTCTCTCGGGATCTCTAAATATTTGTCTCTCACAGACATTTTCAGAATGGGACTTTGAATATTGAATAGACCAAATGGAGCATCATGCGTCATATCCCATAAAAAAAATCTCATTTGTCTACCATAAGAGCGTTGATAAGGAATACTCCACCAGATGAAATTCCACCAACGGTACAATTTCTCATCTTTTGATTCTGACTTGATTTCCCTTAATTCCAAATCAATTTTTTTTGGATTAATTTCCGTTCCGCTTCGACAGAACGATTTTGCGTAATCCAAATTTTCGGTTAAAAATTTTTTATGAAGAGAAATCTGCTCTAACCGAGAATTTTTTTGAATTTCTTTTAATATTTTTTTATCCTCAGTTGGTGGGTGAATTGCATTATTAACCGTAAAGCCTTGAGCTAGCAACGACTCGATAATTTTTTCTTTTAAAGCCTCTTTATCGACTGTCACTTAATTAAAATGTTATTTTATTTTTATTTAAGATAGAGAGAATGATATGTAAGCAATTTGAATGTTCCATTTTGCAAAATTCTCCCTCCCACATCCAAAACCTTTCGGTAACACAAAATGTGAAATGCCATCGGTTGAATCAGATATATAATATCTTATAAACAATTGTGGATCATGGTTGAAATTGACTGTGAACCATTAAGTGGAAGAGGTAAGCCGATCCACGCAACAATTAAAGACGGTGGCTGTATTGTTGATTGGGGTGACGCTCATTTTGAATTTCCATATGAATTGATCAATGGAATTCTTGATACAATCTTCACTGATAAGGACTGGCATCCGTTAGGATCGTATAGAAATAAACCCTCTGGATTAGGATTATTCATACAAGAACAAGAGATCTGTTCACTCCATAGCCCTCAGTTTGCCTCGGCGATAGCGCCAATTATGGTTGAATTGAATCTCATAGTTTCTCGCCCAAGTACAACAATAAAAAACGGGATAGAACTCAAAAGAGTAATTAATTAATTTTTATTGGGTTTTTGCATTGCCAATAATTTCATAGAGGCCGTATTTTTTACCAATGTTTTACCAATTTCATACTTTAAGAGAGATCAGTCCACCGTATATTAGATCATTTTAGTACCAATGATTATTCTAAGTACCAACAACTTAGTTCGTGCCACAAATGCGGCACCTCTCCCGTGTCCCTCGCAAAAAGTTCCCGGTTCAGCGCGTTCTTTCCGGAATGATGGTTGCAGTTCAGCCAGCTAACCGCTGGGTTATACGGTCCGGGCTCAATCCTTGCCTTGATTTCTGCAAAAATATTCGATGACTTCAAAATAATCCGAAGCCACCACAAACCTTTATACCACGATCAGATAACATTCGGATCATACAATGATCGCTGAACTCGTCGGGAAAATAAAATCGTGGCTGAAGGCGAAGTTTGCTGCAGCAGCAGAAGCCCTCTCGCCCAAGACAGCACACCTTCCTGACAGGAATGTGATGATTGCAGCAGCAGAAGGGAACGTAATGAACACGGGAAAGCGGTACAGGAAGACGAGCGGCCACTCCCCGTTCTTTTCGCTCTTCACCTTTTTTGGTTTACGGCAGTAAGCGCCGGTTTACCGGTGCCCGGGTAATCTTCGCGGCAACTCACTAAACAGGGAACCCACCGTCTCTCCAGACGATGGATTTCACCAGTGAAGAGCCACGGCTCTACCCGGCTCCGGAACCGGCTTTTTTGTAACGCAGCCGGCCGTTTGAGAACGATCCGTTCCGGCTGCATTTCGGTATCGCGGTTGAAAAATAAGGAAAAAGTCGGGGAATTTATATGCAGAACATATCTGCGCAGGCGGGGTGCGGGAGCACCTCAATCGGGTCTGTCCGGAACATTTCCGTGCAGATCGGGACAGGGACCGAGCAAAAGCCAATGGCGGTCGGCTGTCAGCGTATCGAAACACAGAACAGTGCGGTCATTTCGGAGACAATCTTCGCAAGAGACTCCACGCCATCGCGCAATGCGGCGAAACAGTCCGGACATGCGTGTGCAATGCACCGTACCGGGCTCGACCGGTACCACCGGCGACGGGCGTTTGTGATGCGGGAGGTCCCGCTCTACATGCTCCCGGCAGCAATACGGCGCGGTGTGAAGGAGCGGGGCGGGAAAATCTACCGGGCGGTGATCGTCCGGACGCACTGGAATCATTATAATATCAAAATCCGGTGCAATACGAAGAAAGCGACGGGACACCGGAGCCAGTTGCGGCGCCGGGACCAGAGTCTCGCGACGTTCACTTCCGGGGAGGGTGATGCAGATGGCTGAAAATAATAATCCCTCTCCAATTTCTTCAACCGGGACTGCGCAGCCGGTACCGGTGAAGATCACCGGAGATCCCGAGCCGGATATGGACGTACTGGAATGGGCAAAGAAGTATATCGAGATCCCGGAGATGAAATCTCGGATGGCGGGGCTTACCGTGCAGGAGCTTCCCCAGCCAACCCAAAAAAAGAAACCGGTTACATCCCGGTCTCCCGGTCAGAAGGCAATTCCAGGTACCTACTGGAAGATCCGTATCCCCGGCAATCAGGTAACCCAACCCAAATCCGTACACACAAAATCCAAACCCGTAGTGTTGGCGGACCGGAAGACCGAGCTGAAGTGCACTGACTATCACCGGAAGAAGGCAAGAAAGATGCTTGCGGAACGGGCGAAGATCCTGATGTTCGCACACCTGGACGCGGAGATTGCACGGCTCCGGCTGATGATCGACGACCTCCGGTATCGACTGGATGATATAGAAGCGGGGAGGCGATCGCGATGATTGGTACTATACGTAATACACTTAGTGTACTATCTACACTCGGGCAGGTCGTCGAAGTCCGAGCCCTCGCAGAGAACGGTACCCACAGCGGGTACTTCACCGACTTTGAGGCGCTCTCCCGGCAGGTGGAGGCACTCGACGCAGATCCATCGGTTCACGGGTGCTATGTCACGCTTAATGAAGTGAACCCGGCGCTACTTGCACGGCGGGCGAACCGGATCAAGCTGCATCTCACCCGGGCAGATGCAACAACGGGCGACGCGGATATCGTGCGCCGGCGCTGGTTGCCGGTTGACATCGACCCGGTACGCCCGAGCGGTGTATCCAGTACCGGCACGGAACATGAACTCGCCTTAACGAAAGCGACAGAGATCGCTGCGTGGCTCTCCGGCTTAGGGTTCCCTGAACCGGTCCGGGGCGACTCTGGCAACGGGGCGCACCTGCTGTACCGGATAGATTTGCCGAACGATAAACAATCAACGAAACTGGTGAAAACGGTTCTTTCCGCACTGGATAAACGCTTTTCAGCATCCGGCGTCTCGGTCGATCCGGCAAACTACAATGCCGGGCGGATCTGGAAACTGTACGGGACGGTCACCAGAAAAGGCGATGACACCGCTGAGCGTCCGCACCGAAGGAGCCAGATCATCTCTGTGCCAGAAGAAGTTGTCGTTGTAAGTCGGGAACAGCTCGAAGCACTGGCGGCGCAACTGACCGGTGAGTCTCCGGCAAATCCGCCGGCTCCGGAAGGCACCGCGATAGATCTCCGGTCCTGGCTCGTTTCGCATGGCATCGCGATTCGCTCAAAGAAACCGTACGGAAATGCCGGGACGATCTTTATCCTCGACCAGTGCCCGTTCTCATCGACGCATAAGGACGGGGCATATGCGATCCAGTTTGCAAACGGTGCGGTCCATGCCGGGTGTCATCACGCAAGCTGCGGAGCCGGGAAGCAGCGGTGGAAGGAGCTGCGGGAAAAGTACGAGACAACTAAGGAGAAGCACGACCGGCAGGAAACCCGGATAAAGGGATGGAGCAGGGAGCGGGCGAAGGGGAAGGTAACGGCTGAACGCGGGGAGGCAGTGGCGAAGAGCCCGCCTCCCGGTTCGGCACAAGTCGATTTTAGCGAGACTCCGGAATTCACCGAAGAGCACACGCAAAAGGCACTGGAGATTCTGGAACACGGCGATCCCCGAGCCTTCATCCTTGCAACCTATACCCGGGTACATGTGGGGGACGAACTGGTTGGAGAATGCTATCTCGCCAGTTTCCTCTCCTCATCCATCACCAATTCACGCGGGTTGCACTGCTGCCCGACCGGGGATTCCGGGAAAGGGAAGAGCGATTCCGCAAAGGGATTTCTCAGGATGGTGCCCCGGAAGTACAAGATCCAAGGCTCGATCACCTCAAAGGCGCTCTTCTACCACAGGATCCCGGAAGGTTCCGTGATTATCTTTGACGATTTCGAGATGAGCGAGGACCTTCGCGAAGTGTTGAAGAATGCGACCTCCGATTTCCACATCCCGCTCCAGCACCTCTCTCTCAACATGAACCGGGAACCGGTCACCCTCCACCTTCCGCCGCGATGCGTCTGGTGGATCCTGTCCGTGGATAACCCGGGCGATGACCAGGTGCTCAACCGGATGCTCGTGCCGTGGATCGATGACTCGGAGGTGCAGGACCGGCGGGTGAAGGACCGGGTCTTTTCGATGGCGGCAGCAGCCGGGGATTCAACGACTGCGGATGAGGATCTCCCGGTTGTCCGGGCACTGCTGCACGCGGTCCGGCAGAACAAATTCTATGTCCGGATCCCGTTTGCGGAACGGATTGTGATGGAGAATATCCGGAACCGGAGAAACCCGATCATGCTTTTGGACATGACGAGCTCGTACGCATCGCTCAACTTCCGGCAGCGGGAACAACGGGTTTTGCCGGACGGGACGATCGAGCTCGTTGCGACCGAACAGGATTTTCTCGCGGCTGCCCGGCTGTTCACGGCGCTCGATACGACAGGAGGAGGGCAGACGTCGAAGCTGCTGAAGAACGAGCGGGTGTTGATCGATACCGTGACGTGTATGAAGGTGACCGAGTTTACCGTGACTGAACTCCAGAAGTGGATGGGGACCACTCACCACCAGGTCTGGCGCACTCTTCACGGCAGGATGGAAAAGAATCGCACGTTCAGCGGTGGGCTTCTCGCGAAATGTCCGGCCCTGAGTGTGGTCGAGACGATGACAATCGATGAGGAGACGGATCAGGTGAAACGCCGGAAGGAAAATCACTACATGTTCGATCCCGTTCAGTTCGTTGAATGGAACCGGGGCGGTGGGGTGTATCTCCAGCCCGATCCTCCGGGCGATGGTTCCGGACCGGCACCATTGCCCATGGGCAATGATTGGGCAATGGCCGGGCAACGGTCCGGGCAATTCTCAAAAACTGCTGAGGAGGTTTCTTCTTCCAATCCGGGTTCAGATACTGAGAATAATAGTAGTACAAGTACTATCATTGCCCAGAATCCGGAGAACGTAAGAGAACACATCTCAGGTACAGTTGGATGCGAACAAGAGCACACCTTCACTTACTGTTTGGGCAAAAAGGGCAAAGGTCAACCGCAAACGCAGGGAATCACCCGGAATCCCGATAGCGCAGCGCAGTGCGGGATTCAGAATTGCCCAGACCTCTGCCCAATCGTTGCCCACAAAGAAAATCCGGGCAATACAAGAAAGTTTGTACGAAAAAGTGGTGTGATTCCGTTGCCCGGAGTACTCTCAGTTCAAGATTTCAGAAAAGTTGATCCTGCATTGTTCGGGAGATGCGATGTGTGTTCTGTTCATCCGGTTGCGTACCGGGATGAGGGGAGTCATACGAGTTTGTGCCAGGAGTGTTTTGGGCGGCTGGTGAGAGAGGGGAATGTGAGTGGGCAAACCGGTTACGTGAGGCTCGTAAGATCCGGGTTAGCTGCGGAACAAAATGGAGGGAATCTATGAAGAAATTATACCAAGCCCTTAGCCGGGAAGCACAGGAGGAACTGGTACGGAATGACGTAGTTGAATTGCTGAGAGCAGATTTTGAGATTGGAGGAAACCCGGAGAATCAGGAGGACCGTGACGAGATGACAAGAATCATCCACGTCAACGATGAATTCGCGAGAGATCTTCCGTGGCTGAATGACGAACTATCCCATATCCGGAAAGTCTGCAACGAAAGTGAGCATGATTTCAACGATTCGTCCAACACACTGCTGAACGCTTTCACGTTACAGACAAGGGGCGTGTTGGCTGAGATGAGGGAATGTGCTGAGCTCCGCACCCTCCTTGTGTCAGTCACACCAACTGTCGATGTCTGGGCGATTTCCTGGATGGTGTCTATGGAAGATGATGGAAAGCTGAATTTCGATCATTGGGAGTTTCTGAACCCGAATGTACTAAGTGGCGTGACACAGGCAAAAGTACGGGACCGGATCCGGTATGTGAACGGGAGGGTGGGGAGAGTGGTAAAGAGGTTGATGGGGGGATGAGAGAAAATAGAGCAAATGAATTTTTTCCAACCAATTATTTTTCAGCGGTATATGCTTTCAATAACGCCCGGAACATTTTGCCATGATTGTGATATATACCTTTCATTTCGGTTTTTAGTTCCCTGGTATCCACGCCCTTTTTTAGTAAAAACAAAACATGGTTAATCCGGGTCCCCGGCCTGATGAGAATGAAAGGCGTTATGACAATTTGTTTGAAGAGTGAAAAATACTCTATGAACGCACATTGCATCTGTAAAGGAACTGATGACTGTGGTACTCCGTTTTTACATCTCGATGAATGTTTTTTTGAGACGAATTAAAGTGATATTTTAGATTAGAAACTAATAAATATGCAAAGATAAAATACATGCTTTTAATCGGGTCTTGGGTGGGATTTCATCTAGACTTGGGTACGTTTTTCCCTCGGGAACCGTGAGGCTGTAGATGCATCTCTGGAGTATGAAATATGATACTGTTTGGTAAGGAATTCAGGATATTTTCCAAAATTGAACGCCCGGAACTAGCTCTTGTCGTGATTATGCTATTCTGCCTTATGGCGCTCGTCGTAATTATTCTGTGGATGCCTCTGGGTCCACCATCGGGTGTTGGCAGCTATAATGAAACGAGCATGATGGACTTAACAAATTCAATATTAAAATCGAGAACAGAACTTCTTACGATTATCATCACTGCGTTCGGAGCATGGGTGGGTGCTGGTGCTGCGTATTTCTTTGGGAGAGAGAATTTGAAACAGGCAACGGAAGGCATGCTGAGTGTGATCGATAGTCCCCGGCAAAGACTACAGAAAACCAAAATTAAAAGTCTCCCGCCCCATGAACTTAAAAGTGTTGTAAAAATCAGTGACGCGTTAGAACCCATCTTCGAAAAAGTCAAAAAAGATGCTGATATATGGTTCATCCCGGTTGTCAACGACAAGGGGATTCTTGAAACGGTTATTCACGAAGAGGCGTTGTACCGTTACAAACTTGAGCCTGATGCAAAAAGTGATGCGAAAATAGAGGACTTGTTGGTCTTTGTCAGGAGTAAAGATAATATAAAGAAGGAAGTAGAGAATTTCTGGATCGAAATGAACATGGATGACGATTTCGGCACTGCTGAAATTCTGTTGGCCCATGCAAAAGCACGTATCGCGATAATAGTCGATGCAAACCGCGTCCCCACTCACGTTATCAGCACCGGCGATATCAGGAGAGTCCTTCTGAAAGAATAATCTTTTTTCCTCATATCTCTAAGTAATTTAGTCACCAACCCACCAAAGCCTCACGGCACCGGTGAAAAAAAGATTGTTATCCGGTGAATACGTTCGTCATCCCGACAGTATTCAGGATAAACCGGTCCGGCATTTCCTCTGTGAACCGGTTGATCGCCTTCCGGCCTGTGGCAGGGTGAGTTTTGCCAACCAAATGTGCCCAAATACGTCCTCTGGTTCGCCGATGTGAAAATGACCCAAAATAGGCAAAACGGGTCCTCATTTTCACGAATTACGACTTCTGAACCGGGAAAAATGGGCAAACGAAGCCTGCATAGCGAAATTCCGGGAAATATACACAGGATCTCCTCTGGGATGAGGAGCTAATAGAATGAGAGATATATCTTCTTTTTTACGTTACTCCTGAATGCACGCCCTCTATTTAATTACGTCATCAAAGATTTTCAAAGTTATTTACTTTTTAGAATAATATTTATAATAAAATGTGATATTGTAATACATGCCCGACAAGCCACCCTTCGAACAGCCCGATTCATTACTAATTCAGAAATCCACAGTATGGAAGGTAGTTTATAATATAGCACTTGAGAATACTGGTGCAATTACTAGACAAAGTGTGCAAAATGTATTAGGTTTGGATAGCATTCCGCCTATAACTCTAAGGTGCCTGAGGACATTCAGAAATGAGAAATTGATCGAGTGCGTCAAGGCCCCTGATGACTTTAGCGTGATTTCCAATCCGTCCAAGGAATCTGATTTCAATCAGTTCATCCTCACTTCAGATGGAGAAAATCGGGGGTCGAATTACTTGGTGGACCCTACTAAAAAATAATCAAATTTTTGGGTTTTCAGATTATTTTTTCAATATTAGTTTTTTATATCTCCATCTTTTTATCGTCTTCATCGCTGCACAATAGTACGCTTCCATGCACCCAACAACCTATTGCGGGTCGCCGGACCCTGACACTTCGTAGTAATTACTTCAAATAAAAGAAAGTCCCCGTAAATGCAGCGGCACTGCCGGGATTATTGCCGGGTTGCTCCAACCGGTCACACCCGCTCCACCGGGCAAAACCGTCATTTTCCTCCTCACCCCCATCGTGCCCTGTTCACCAATCAGATAATATTTCAAACGCCATTTCCCATTCCGCCAGTCCATTCAGCCAGACGCATCCCCTCACACGACGTATATAGATATGTCAAAGGGGCCCCCGAGACAAGAAAGAAAAAATCAAAACAAGGAGGAAACAAAACATGGCAGATTTCGTACAGAACACGAATGTAAAATCAGCGGTTCGCACGCTCGCGAGCCCAATCGCAGACGTGGCCGCGTTCAATGTGATCGTCCAGTCGGTCATCACGGCGAACCCGTTTGCATGTGTAGCATATATGACCGCCGGGGTCAACCACGACCCCGTGGAAAAGACCAAGGAATCGTACACGGCACGGCTCGTGTATGAGAACGAGGATGCAAAGAACGTCGGCTCGACTTCGGAGCGGTACAACACGATCGCAGGGTTCAACGCGGGTGTCGCCGTCATCATGGCAAGCGCCCCGCTGGCGACCGCTCACACCGGGACCACCATCCATGACCCGGAACTTGACGGGTACTCCGCGACACTCCGGTGCCACGACCCGAACGGCGAGATGTACTACGTGAATTTCGCCCGCGACCGGCTCAGCGTCACGTCCTACTCGGACGACGCGATCCTTGCAAAGGTCGACACCTGGGCAGACACCGTCACAGCACTCGCGTAAGGTGCTCGTCATGGTTGACAACGAGATTATCATCATCGGCGCATTCCTGGGATCAGGAATGCTCGCCTACGTGATCATCCCCGGTCTCCTCGTCATGTGGGACCGGGTCCTCGACCACATGGAGCACTCCGGACCGGAGGAACAGAAAAAACAGTAGAACGGTGGGGGAGTAATCCCCTTGCCCGGATTTTCAAAATTATTTTCTCCTTTCCAAGGGGTATATCGGAGGCATGTCCCGGATCTGACGTGATAAATGTCGCATCTTGGATAACGCCTTTCCGGATCTTCAATCCTTTCCTTTCCAGCTGCCTTTGGAGTTCGTTACAGATCGATTTGTCTTTCCCCGTTTTGGATAGCCGTTCCCGGAAATACCAGACCGTCGTGTGATCGGGAATCTTTTCGGGAAATCCGAGAAACCTCAAAAAAGAGATCTTGTCATTTGCCTGCCGTTCAAGTTCCGGATCGGATAATCCGTACATTGACTGAAGAACCAGCATTTTGATTATAAGGACGGCGTCAATATTCGGCCGCCCTCCCTGCTCGGTGGCATTCGTGTAAAGGGTTCCAACTATTTCCCGGAATGGTTCCCATTCAATGAGGGATGCAATTCTCCCAATCGATTGCCGAGACCTTTTACCTGCTCGTACCGCTCCTGTAACGCAAAGTCGGCAAGAGATTCCTGAGGTCTTGTTCGGAGTTCTTAGATAAAGTACTTCCGGTCGAGGTTTTTCGAAATTCTCATAATTATATTCAATTAGCCTTATTTTTTGAACTGATGCCTTAAGCAAATGATACATCGACTTAGGCAAAAAACCGATAAATATTAAACACAATTCATTTAATCGATACATGATCAATATGCTAGATTCTCATAATCAAAGATCTCAAGATCATCTTATCCATCAAATAGCAATGAGAAGCCAATATACTCCTAATTTTTCTTTATTTATTGGGGCAGGAGCATCATATTCTTCTGGTGTAAAAACCGCTAAAGAAATGGTTGATGAATGGGCTCATCATCTATATAACTTGGAGAGAAAAGCAGAAAAAACTGATAAAACATTCGATGAATGGTTAAAAATTCAAGATTGGGATGATGAGGAAAAATACTCGACTTTATTTGAAAAAGTTTATGATCAAAAACCGCAGCGGCGAAATTATATTGAAGAGTGTGTGAAAGAATCAAGACCTTCTTGGGGTTATATATATTTATCAAACATCATCATGAACAAATATTTTAATGTAGTTCTCACGACAAATTTTGATGATTTATTGAATGAAGGATCAACATTATATCCAGATTTTAAACCGTTAGTATGTGCCCATGATTCAGCGATAAGTGATGTGAGAGTTACATCAGCACGACCAAAAATAATAAAGCTTCATGGCGATTTTTTGTATGATAATATCAAGAATACGATACGTGAAACTGAAGCATTAGATAAGAATATGCGAGATAAATTCATTCAATTCGCAAAAGAATACGGTTTAATTGTTGTTGGATATGGGGGAAATGATCGATCGATAATGGATATTTTAGATATGATGATACGTTCCGAGGAAAATTATTTCCCACACGGACTTTATTGGTGTATTAGGGATGAAAATGATGTCAGCAAAAAAGTTCAAAAATTGTTGCGAAGAGAAAATACATATTGGGTAAAAATTGAAGGCTTTGATGATTTCATGGCTGAACTCCATGAGAAACTAAATCTCAAATTGCCTAATTCAATATCTAATCCATATGAAGCAACTACTGAATGGCTTAATCGTTTCGTTTCACCTAAACGCGAGATGAATCATCCTATTATTAAAAAAGATATTAATGAAATTATAAAATACATTGATCAATTTCAAAAATTGTTTAAAGATAACTTATCTTCAAAGGATTCCGATCCCTATATTCCGTATGAATTTTTAGGAGACACTAATTATAATGAAAATTTATTTGAACCCGCAATCTCATATTACCAAAAAGAAATTGAAAAAGATCCAAACAACCTTAGAGTAATTGAAAAAATTTTTAATAGTTTGTTCAATTTGAGATTATTTGACAATGCTCTTCGTTGTATTGAAAAATTGATTAGACTAAAACCAAATGAATTTATTTATAAATATTACAAAATGCGTCTATTAGAGTACATAAATATAGATGACGCAATAAAATTTTCTTTAGACGTACTTAATTCGTTGAAAGAAAATTCTGATAAAATAATGGTAATGGTAGCTCTCTCAAATGATTATCTAATGAAAAATGAATATGAGGATGCTTTAAAATATGCTGACATGGTATTATCAATAAATCCCTTCTCATCTGCCTCATTAATCAATAAATGCATTGCTTTAAAAAAATTAGGACGCCAAAATGAAATTAATGATATTTTAGAAAATCTTCCCGCTAACCTAAAAGGTGATTATTATAATAATGCTTGTTATTTTGCATTAATCAACCAAAAAGAAAATATGATAAAAGAATTGAAAAAAGCAATAAAAAGAACTTTCAGAAATAAACTTCAAGCGAGTATTGACCCAGATTTCGAACAATATAGAGATGATATAGATTTCAAAAAGATTCTTGAATAATAAATTAGGGGCTATTACTGAGAATTTTACTTTATCAAAAGGGGTGGGCGCGCCTTGAACATCAATACAAAGTGAGCCGACCGAAATTTATTTTTAATTAAATTTATTTAAAAAAAATACATTCTGACTTCTTAAAAGTCAGTCATAACCCTGAACTGGTCGATCTTTTCTTTGTCCATGTGCTCGATGAGCTCATCGGCTGCACGTTTGATGTCCTTGCTTGCGGTGATCGCACGCCCGACAACAAGAATATCGGCACCGGCTTTCAGTACATCCTTCACGACATTCACCCGCACGCCACAGGCTTGTTGCGACAAGCAGTTTCCCGAAAAAACCCCCAGCACATCCCCGAACCCTCCAAAACAACAAGCACAATCTCCCGCATCATCCCAATGGTCAGCCCCGCACCGATGCCGGCAATGAGGCGCTCGGGCGTGCTGTCCGGGCATCACCGCACAGATCTGCTCACGATGCCGTTTCGAGAATCTGGTGCCAGAGGTGGGAGGTAATTCCGGCACTCATTATTTTTCCGGTTTATTTTTCTAATTTTCCGGTTTATTTTTCTAAGGATCCCGTGAACCGGTACGTACCCTTCGGCACCACAATCTCGAACCGTGCCCCTTTCCCCGGATCTCCGGTTTCACGGATGGAGATGCCGGTTATTGAGAGGATCTCCCTCGCGAGGAACAACCCCATGCCAGTATTTTTCCCAAAACCCCGTTCGAAGATCTTCTCTTTCTCCGCTGCCGGGATACCATCACCATCGTTTTCGCAGATGATGAGATAGTTATCCCCGGATTCCTGCACGGTGAACCAGATGGTCGTGATCTTCCCGCCAAACCGCACCGCATTGTCCATCAGGTTATAGAAGACCTTGACAATCAACGGATCAGCGAACACTTCTGTTCCGGCAGGAAGATCGTTTTTCACCATGACCTTTCCGAGCGGGGCTTCTCTTGCCGCTGTTCCGACGAGTGTTCGGGCTTCCTGCCAGACAGGGGCATGGACACCGATCTTCTCGTATTCTTTGGTAAACCGGATCATATCAGAGATCCGGTTTGTAGCAGTTGAAATCTTCTGGAAATACTCAATGAGTGTGGGATCGGGCTGCTTCTCTTCGAGAATTTGGAGGAACGACATGAGTATTGTAATCTGGTTGTTGATGTCGTGCCGGGTGACGCTTGTCATCAGGTTGAGTTGCCGGTTTGCCCGCCGCAGTGCTTCTTCTGCCAGTCTGCGATCGGTGATATCTCTTCCAACTGACTGGAATTCGGTGACATTACCATCGTCATCAAAGATAGCCCGGTCGTTCCACCGCTGCCAGCGGACTTCCCCGTCAGGCATGATAATCCGGTGTTCAATACTGTCCACGGGATGTGAAGGAGTCAGCGATGCAAAATGAAGCTTCACATTTTCCCGGTCATCCACGGGTGTGTCCGGGATAAAGGTATGCCCTATTAATTCTTCCCGTGATTTCCCGAAATACCGGCAGTAGGCTTCATTGACAAAAACATGCGTTCCATCGGGGAGGAAGCGTGAAATGAGCTCGGTCTGGACCTCGACTACGTTCCGGTACCTTGCCTCGCTCTGTCGTAACTTCTGTTCATTTTCCGCCATCTCACGGTATTGTCGTCGCAACTCCCCCTCAGTTGCGGTAAGTTGTCCATAGGCTGCCCGCAACTCTGATTCTGCCTGCTTTCGTTTGGTGATATCGCGGAAAAATACTAATGCCCCGTTCTCCCCCCCATACCGGAACGGTACTGCGGCCACTTCGACATCGATAGGGGTGCCGTCCATCTTCACGTATATCTCGTCAATCAGTTCGACTGCCTTGAGTTCAACGGTGAGATTCCTGACACGCTGGTTGATCAGTTCATGGAACGAAGGGTGAATACGGTCAAAAGCATTGGTCCCCAGCAGTTCTTTTGAGGATGATGCCCCGAAAAGCTGAACAGCTGCTGCGTTGAGATAGACATAGCGGTTGTTTGTCTGGATATAAATTGCATCGGGGGCATTTTCGACAAGGGTGCGAAAATTTTCTTCCGATGATCGAAGTGCTTCCTCGACCCGCCTGCGCTCGGTGATATCGTCATGCATCAGAATCACGTTGCGGATAGTTCCGGCTTCATCCCGGACCGGGTAGATACGGCCTCCTACCCACCTTATTTTCCCGAACCCCAGGGTTTTAGTGGAATCATATTGCACCGGGGGGATCGTGATCACCTCTCCGGAAAAGCCCCTCTCAACACAGGGCATTATTCCAAGGCGGGTGAGCTGCTCATCTTTTAGCATATTGTAATCCTTCAAATCCTCAAAGGTCGCTCCCCAGAGTTCCTCATATGCATGGTTGACCTGCAGTGTCCAGCCATCCGGTGACATAACCTGGATACTATAGGGAGACTGCTCGATCATGGTCCTGAAGCGCTCCTCACTCTCACGCAATGCTTCTTCCACCCGTTTGCGCTCATCGATATCGGTGTGCGTCCCCACCATCTGTACCGGGTTGCCCCCTGCATCCCGTTCGACTACTTTTCCCCGGGCAAGGATCCATTTCCAGTTTCCCTGCTTTGTCCGCATCCGGAATTCTACAGTATAGTTATCGTTCTTTCGCCGGATATGATCCTGGATCTTCTGTTCTGCCGGACCTACATCCTCCACGTGGAGCAATGAACGCCACGTGGCATACGTACCGGGCAGCTCACCGGATTCATAACCGAGCATGGTATACCAGCGGGGGGAAAAAAACGCCGTACCGGTAGGGATATTCCAGTCCCAGATACCGTCATTGGTAGCATCCAGCGTGAGCCGGTATTTCTCCTCGCTCTTCCGGAGTGAATCCTCTGCCCTTTTCCGGAAAGCGGCCTGCTTGATCTTGTGCGAGAGTTCGGCAAACTGCGCTTTTGAATCGCCCCCTTTCTGGAGATAGAAGTCCGCTCCCGCATTGAACGCCTCAATCACCACCTCTTCACGCCCCTTTCCCGTAAAGATGATAAAGGGCGTTGTATTACCCTCTGCTTTGAGATGCCTGAGGAACGCGATGCCGTCCATGTCGGGCATCTGGTAATCTGAGACGATAGTGTCAAATCTCTCCTTTTCGAGCAACCGGATCGCTTCGGGTGCGCTCAGAGCTGTTTTTACAGTGAAATCTCCGGACAGTTCCAGGTACAGCTTGCCAAGGTCAAGAAGATCGGATTCGTCATCAACGTAGAGAACACGGATTACCTCTGCCATCATGCACAATTCCTATTCCTCTTGCGAGGTTTGCTTACCGCTCCCGGAGTGCCGGACAGTGAGATGAATTCCATCAAAAAGAAAATGACCGGGCTTGACTTGTTCTCCGTGGAGGGGGTTCTTTTGGTTTTTTTCCATAGTTTCACCATGATGACTGGGTGCTTTGAGTGTGGCATCCTCCAATTCAGGTATCCTGCACAACAATCCTGTCACACGGTAACGGCATATCCAATGATGCAGTCATTGTCATAGGTATGATTACCAGCTGAAACGCACCATATTATCATAGTTAACGCAGGATCCCAGTTGTTTTTTAAGATACACCTTCAAGTCAAGATGGGAGTGACGACTGATAATTGTTTTGATATGGGGCATGGAGAGATGCCATGAGTACCAGCCATAAGTAAAACCGTTCAGTAGTAGCATACTTTAGCGACAGTCTGAATCCTTGTTAAAAATTTTTCAATATCAAACGGTAGAACGGTCGACCTTCGGCAGGTAATAACCGGTATACCCAAATCGTTCTTAATATCACGGGATGCAGACACTCGCTCCACGACCCTCAAATGTTACAATGCATTTGGCGATATGCATTTGTGAACTTTTCCCGCGACCGGTTCAGCGTTACGTCCTACTCGGACGATGCAATCCTCGCAAAGGTCGACATCTGGGCGGACACCGTCACCGCCCTCGCGTAAGGTGATGGCGATGGACAATGAAATTCTCATCACCGCAGCGTTCCTTGGCGCAGGACTGCTCGCCTGCGTGATCATCCCGGGGATGCTCGTCATCTGGAACCGGGTCCTCGATCACATGGAATGGTAAAGTACAGACTGAGAACGAACGGGGCGGGGGGAACATTACCTTGCCCACGTTCATGTCAGGACGCCCTTTTTGAATACCACATAGTCTTTGAATATTTTCTCCGGGAAACCCCCGGTATTCAGGTCCCTCGTTCTCTTCTTCAACAGTTGAAAGATTATACCAACGTTAAGTAAACGTGGTGAACACCATGAAGATCTGTGCACGAAACCAAGTCCCGGGGACTGTGAAGATGATCAAAAAAGGTCCGGTAAGCACAGAGATAAGCATATCGATTACCGGAGGATGTGAGATTGTCTTATCCATCTCACTACCCATTCAGCAGAAAAACTAAACCTGCATGAAGGATCGAAAGTTTACGCGATCGTAAAAGCATCAGAAGTGATAGTAGGGATCGATTAATTTTTTATGCCAAGCCCTGATTAAACCGGGTCGAAAGCAGGGCATCCAGATATCCTGAGGGATATGCTCCATCATCCGGGTTGAACCAGACTTCGATACTGACAATGCCCACAAATTCAGATGTTCCACTCACTCCACCAGCCTGATAGATGCCACGGTTTGGCAAAGGGGAGGGACCTGTCTATTCTGCGCGTAATGATACATCCCGGTAATAAAAAGTTTCAGGAATTATTCGGATCTGTTTTATACAACCTTTCCTGCGGGAAAACAAGTCCCGGCCTTAATATGTTCTCTCGTCGGTTGTTAATTTGATGTGAGAATACAAGAGTTCAGGTTAATCATTTGCAAAAATGAGATTTTGATATTAAGTAATTCATGTTTACCGTCTGAAAAATTAACAATCTTTAATTATAGTGTTGATTCAACGCTAAAATTAAGCAAATGAGTTTGTGATATGCATGGCGTTTTCTATACACGTTAACATGGAACGATGTTCGGGCTGCAACAACTGTGTTGCCGCATGCCCGGTGAATGCTCTTGAATTATTCTCTTTGGATCCTGTGACAAAAGAGAAAATCTATGTGGTTCAAGATGGCGTTGCAATCAATCTTGATGTCAACCATGAGCTCTGTGCCGGTTGCGGTGTCTGCGTTGAAGCCTGTCCTATGGATGTGATCACCCTTTCGGGAAAAGGTGAAGATCTGGACCTGGTCCGTGCTGCAACGGTACAATGTGCGGAAACCGTACATTGTTATCCACCCCTGAGCCGCAAGTGATGAGGGACCTGATTTTCGCTTTGTACGCATTCGATCAAAATTCACGAGGAGATTCGATGACAAATAAGATTTCACTTAACATGATCACGTGCCGGAGCATCAAGCAGGGTGTCGGCATGGAAGCAGGCAAGACATCCCAGAAGTACTTCGATGCCTGTTCAATTATTGAAATGCACGCAGATGATTTTAAGAAACTCGGCATCTGGAAGAACACCAATGTCAAGGTCACGAGTTCTGTCGGGAGTGTCATTGTCAAGGCAGTAGAGACACGGCAGGACCTCTACCCGGGCCTCGGTCACATCCCGATGGGACCATGGGCGAACAGGATTGTTCCGGCATATACCTTCTCTACAGGTGAGCCATGTTTCAAAGGGTTCCCGGTTACCGTGGAAGTTGCCATGAACGAACCGATCATGAGCGCTGTGGATGTGGTCAAGGATGCCTGTGGCCTTTTAAGGAAGTGATGTGCGATGCCAAAAGTAGTAACTGATGTAACCTGTCCGTTCTGCGGGACACTCTGCGATGATCTCGAAGTGACCGTATCCGATGACAATAAGAAGATACTCTCTGTGAGGAATGCCTGCGCAATCGGTGCAGAGAAGTTCAACCACACCAGCCTTCCTGGCCGGGTCACCCGCCCCCGCAAGCGCCAGCCGGATGGGACATTTAAAGAGATCTCATACGATGAAGCGATTGACTGGACGGCAAACATGCTGGTCAATTCCAAAAAGACCCTGATGTACGGCTGGGCATCCACCAGCTGTCAGGCAATGAGTGTGGGGCACGAAATTGCCGAAAAAGTCGGCGGTGTCGTCGACAACTGTGCAACCGTCTGCCACGGGTCATCCCTGATTGCAATCCAGGATGTCGGTATCCCGAGCTGCACCCTTGGTGAAGTCAAGAACCGTGCAGATCGCGTGATATTCTGGGGCTGCAACCCGGCACACGCCCACCCGCGCCACATGTCCCGGTACTCCATCTTCCCCCGGGGTTTCTTCACGGTCAAGGGACACAAAGGCCGTAAGATCTACTGTGTTGACTGCCGGTACACGGACACCGCACGCGTTGCAGATGAGTTCATCCAGGTCCAGCAGGGCCATGACTACGAACTTCTTGACGCATTCCGTACCGCAGCACGGGGCGAAGAACTGCCTGCCACTATCGGCGGAGTTCCCAAGGAAAAGATCTATAAGATTGTTGAAGAATTGAAGCAGGGCAGGTTCGGCGTTATCTTTTTCGGTATGGGTCTCACCCACACGCTGGGCAGGAACCACAACATCGACATCGCGATCAGCTTCACCCGCGACATGAACGATTATACGAAGTTCTCGATCATTGCCATGCGGGGACACTGGAACGTGACCGGGTCAGGCCAGGTACTTTCCTGGCAGTACGGGTTCCCCTATGCAGTGGATCTCTCCCGCAGGAACAAGGCACGTTACCAGACCGGTGAGACAACATCTGTTGATCTCCTCGTGAGAAATGAGGTGGAGGCCTGCTTCAACATCGCAACCGATCCGGGTGCACACTTCCCGATCGATTCGGTCATCAGCATGTCCAAGAAACCAACCGTGACCGTTGACCCGCACATCAACATGTCGACAGAAATTTCTGACATCCATATACCGGTCGCGATGGTCGGGGTCGAGACCGGCGGGTGCGCCTATCGTATGGATAACGTGCCCATCGAGACCAGGAAGGTCGTTGATGCACCGGATGGCATGCTCACGGACGTGGAACTCTTAACAAAGATCAATGCCCGTGTGGACCAGCTGATGGGGGCGAAATAATGTCGGAATACATCATCAGGAATGGACACGTCTTTGACCCGGTACAGGGCATCAAGGGCGACAAGAAAGACATCGCAGTAAAAGACGGAAAGATCGTCGAGACCTCGGCACTCTCCGCATCGGCAACACAGATCGATGCAAAGGGCAAGTCAGTCATGGCAGGGGCGATGGAAATCCACGCACATGTCGCCGGGCCAAAGGTCAACCTTGGCCGCTGGTACCGTCCCGAGGACAAACTCTTCGATTCGCATAAGACGCCCGGCATGACCAGGATTGAAGGCGGCAAATCAATCCCGACAGTCTTCAAGACCGGGTACAGTTACGCACGCATGGGATACACGTTTGCGATGGAAGCCGCAATGCCCCCGCTCTATGCACGCCACGTGCATGAAGAGATCCACGATACCCCCATCATAGACGAGGCTGCACTCCCGGTTTTCGGGAACAACTGGTTCATGCTGGAATATCTCAAGAACCATGAGATCGAGAACAACGCGGCATATGTGGCATGGGTCCTCAACCAGACCAAGGGATACGGTATCAAGATCGTCAATCCGGGGGGGACTGAAGCCTGGGCATGGGGACTGAACTGCCTCACTGTCAATGATCCGGTCCCGTATTTCGAGATTACACCTGCTGAAATTATCAAAGGTCTTATCGAGACCAATGAATACCTCGGCCTGCCGCACTCCATCCATATCCATGGAAACAATCTCGGCAACCCGGGCAATTACAATGTGACGCTGGATACTCTCAAACTCGTCGAAGGATACAAGGCAAAAAATAACTTCGGACGAAAACAGGTCATGCACGCGACCCATGTCCAGTTCCACGCCTATGGCGGAGACAACTGGGGGAACTTCGAGTCCAAGGCAAAGGAGATCATGGACTACGTGAACAAGGAAAAGAGTATCACGATGGACACGGGCAACGTGACGCTTGACGAGACGACAACGATGACCGCGGACGGGCCTTTCGAGCACCACCTCGGCGGGCTCAATCACCTGAAATGGGCAAACGTGGATGTCGAACTGGAGACTGCTGCCGGTGTCGTACCGTATATCTACAGCCCGAGTATTTCCGTCTGTGCCATCCAGTGGGCGATCGGGCTTGAACTTGCACTTTACGCGAAGGACCCGATGCGGTGCTTCATCACGACCGACCACCCGAACGCAGGACCGTTCACCCGGTACCCCCGCGTCATCAAGTGGCTGATGTCCGCGAAAGCCCGTGAGGCACAGATCAATGCGTTCAAGCACAAGGACAAGGTTCTTTCACAGACCAATATCGGCACACTCGACCGCGAGATCACTCTCTACGAACTGGCGGCAATGACCCGTGCCGGTCCCGCAGCATCTCTCGGACTTTCCAAGGACTACGGTGGTCTCAAGCCTGGCATGAATGCCGATATCGCCGTCTACGATATCAATCCAGACAAGATGCCGTCAGATCCCGAGGAGATCGAAAAGGCATTCTCGGGTGTTGCCTACCTCTTCAAGGACGGGAAGATCTGCGTCAAGGACGGGGTAGTTGTGGATAATGGCAACAAACGGACGTTCTGGGTGGATGCAAAGGTCAAGGAGAACAAGCAGGTCATGCATGATGTCAGGGAGAAGTTCCTCAAGTATTACAGCGTCAACGAGGGGAACTATCCCGTTCCCGACAGCTATGCGCCGCATCCCTATGTGATTGCAGTGGATGCAACCCAGTGAGGTGACAAGAAAATGAAGACGGTAACACTGACTGTGAAACAGGCACCTGAACTCTATCTGGAATGCGAGAGCATCACTCCTGACTCGTTTGCAGGAAAAAAGGCAGATGAGATCGGACAACTTCCGGCATACCAGGGAAAAGAAGACACCACGCTGGGTGAATATTTCACTATTGCCGGCGAGGCCGGAGCAACCGCAGCAGAGACCCAGATCATTCTCAAGGGCGACTGCTCCAAGATGAAATACATCGGCATCAAGATGACCGGTGGTGAAGTCATCGTCAATTCCAGCACTGATATGTATACCGGTGGCTGGATGAAGGGCGGTAAACTGGTTGTCAAGGGGGATGTCCACTCCTTCTGCGGCCTTGGTATGGAAGGCGGCGATTTCCTCATTGAAGGCAACGCCGGCAACTACCTTGGCGCCTCATACAGGGGCGACTGGCGGGGGATGCAGGGCGGCAAGATACGGGTGAAGGGCAATGTCGGGTCTGATATCTGCACCTTCATGAACGGCGGGGAGTTAATTGTCGAAGGCAATGCCGATGTCCATATAGCTACCCATGCAGAAGGCGGCAGGATTGTCATCAAGGGTAATGTCAACCGCCGTGTTGGTGGCCAGATGGTGAAAGGCGAAGTCATTGTATTCGGGAAGATCGGGCTGATGATGCCCGGCTACAAGTACACCAAAGATGTGGACCTTGAGGTCGACGGGACCAAGGCAACATTCGCCGAGTATATCGGTGACCTTGGCGAGCGCCACCCCAAGAAAAAGGGCGAACCGGTCTACGGGAAAATTTTCCTGAAAAAATAATTTTTGAGAGGTTACTAATATGGACACGTATATTTGCAAGATGTGTGGTCATGTCTATGACCCGGCAAAAGGAGAAGCGAAAAAGTACTCGATACTTTTAACTGGTGTCGGAGAGGCCGGGCCGGCACAGGCTGAGGGTCCGTATATAAAAGCCGGAACTGATTTTTCTGCCCTGCCGGCAGACTTTAAATGCCCGGTATGTGGTGTGAACAAGTCATACTTCCGCAAACAGATGCCGGAAAGGCTGGCTTCAATGAGAACGATGAGCTGAAGATTGCGAACTGAATTCACGTTTTTTTTTAAATAACATGCTATTGATTGTGAATAAATGTGAAAAAAATATGGATCCCCTGTTTGGACGTATCCCATTTCAAGTCCCAATTTGCCAATCACTTTTACCCAGATTGCATTCTTCACAAAGCGTTTGAAGGTTTTCCAAGGTGCTCGCCGGGTTATTTTGGCAGGAACACGAAGAGCAGACAGCTCATAACCGGCTGCTGTTCTTCATGGGATCATCCTTGTAGTGTTTTCCGGCGACGACGCGACGGACCCCTCCTTTGGGATTATCGGTATCCCCCCGGTACCGGGGGATAAAATGGCAGTGGCAGTGCATGACGGTCTGTCCGGCTGCATTGCCGATATTGTAACCGATATTGTACCCCTGAGGTTTGAAATTTGATTCGATGATTGTCCTGCACTCTTCGATAAGATCCACCATTGCCAGCTTCTCTTCGGCAGTCAGGGTAAAATAATCCGGTGTGTGCCGGAACGGCATGATCAGCAGGTGTCCCTTGGAGACCGGGAACCGGTCCCAGCGGGCATAGCACAGGGTGTTCCGTGCGATGACATCATCATCGTAGGGCGAACAGAACGGGCAGGTGGTTTTCTTGTGCATTTCCTTTTCTTAATTTTGTTGTAGAAGGAAATAAATGCCGTGTTTTTTTATTAAGCAGATCACGACCGGAACGAGCCGTAAAAACGAGTTTTTTTCCCATACTCGCGTCTGCACGGCTACGCCCGGACAAGACCGTACAAATCATGGTATCTGGGGTGAGGGGAAAAAGATAGTATTCACTGCACAAGGGCAGTGATCGTTTTCTTGAACTCGTCAAATTCCAGCTCGTCAAGCTGTTCCGGCAGGAGGCTTCCCGCTGAGGCCTGACGGTAGATCCAGTTGATGATCTTATCAACGACACGCATTACATCTTCCTGTGTCTTGACCGTGATTAGGTGCCGGCCAATCTTCGGGTGCCTGCCCCGGTGCCCGCCAACGGTTATCCGGTACTCGGGATCTGCACCTGCAAGGATCTGGAACTGGCAGGCCATGATACAGAACCCACATTCCATGCATTTTGTCTTATCAAGCACGATGACTCCGTTTTCCATCCAGATTGCCTTTTCCCGGCAATAATGCGTACAGGTGCCACAGCCTGTACACAGGCCGGGATCCCGGATGGGTTTCCGGATACCGGTGATGCCAATCTCGTTGAGCCGCTCGCTCTCGCACCCGTTCGGGCAGGAGGATATCGCAATCCTCACCTTGACCGGCAACTCTTTCCCGAAAAATTTCCGGTCGATCTCCTTTGCGAGTGCAACGCTATCGATGATGCCAAACTTGCAGTGCCGGGTACCCATGCACGCGGTTACGTTCACGACCTCTTCCCGTTCAGCCCCGAGCGGCGTCCCGTTCGCTTCGAGTTCCGCGAGCAGACCTTCCAGCTGTGAAGGGTCAATGTGCGGGAATTCCATTGTCTGGCGGGTGGTCAGGTGGATCTGTTCAACACCATATCGTTCCGCGATTGCCCCGGCCTCCTCCATCTGGGCAGGGGATATCATCCCGGCGGGTATGCGGAGCCGGACAATACAGAAATCGGGATCGCGCTCCGTGATGATCCCCCCTTTGGTATACAGGCCCTGGTTGATCGGCATGCGGCTTGACATATGCAGAATAGATTGTCCGTGTTAAATAATAGAGATTGCCTAATGACAAATAATTATAGTAAATAGTTACCTATTAAGTACATATGACAAAGCAGTCCGAATACATGGAGGCTTTTTTTGGGGTGGAACTCAACCAGAAGTTCGCGGATATGATCACTGATCTCAAGGAGATCGAAGATAACTTGAAGGAACTTTCCGCCGATATCGCAAAACTCGGCGGAAACCTGAGCCCGGAGGAATTTAAAGGGACAATAAAGGAATGCCGGGCGTCCGCTTACGAATTTGCCCAGCAGTTAAAAGATGCACGCCAGTTCCTTGAATTCTATCTTAAATCCGATAAGACCTCCACCCATATTATCCTTGAACGGGACGCCTACATGAAGATCTACCAGATATTCAAGTGGGACGGGAATGATGTGCGGGACCTCAGGCGCTGGATAAAAGAGTTGAAAGATATCTGTGACAAGGTGGGGTTGCGAATGGAAGATCTCATCAACTTCCAGAAACTGACTGCACAACCCGTCCCAGATGAATTCAAAAAATTTCCCGTATACGCTCTCGATCGTCAGGGATACTGCCTTACCGGCAAAAATTTCGATGAAGTGATGCATACTGAAGAAGTCCGGGAAAAAATTGCAGAGAATTCAGACATATAATCTTCATAAATAATTAATGCTAAAAATCCCAATTCCTTTTTTTCTATTCTTTGGATATCGGAGTGCACTGTAATTATTTTTTTTAGTTAAGGTGTGCTGCACCAAAAAATTTTGAGTAAACTACTTGTTATTAATTTAAGGATTTGATTTGGCAAAATTTATTAACATTTATCGGAAATATAATATCATGGCCGAAACAAAGGCACAAAATAATGAAAATATTTCCAAGCTGGATGCCCTTGCGAGGAACCCGCTTATTGTCGGGTTGATGATAGGGATCCTGGCCGCATTTGTTCAGGTATTGTTGATCAGTGCGGGCGGACCGGAGGCATACGGGTTCTGTGTTGCCTGCCACACCCGGGATGTAGTGAATGTCGCGGTAAACTCGGTTGCCGGAACAAAACTTGCCGTTGCAGCAATCTCCCAGAATTCCATCCTTCCGGTTATGACCGTCGCCGGTGTTCTCATCGGGGCATTCGCTTCGGCAAAAGTCTACACTGAATTCAGGAAAAAAACCGGATCCCCCGTATCGTACCTCTGGTACCTGCTGGGAGGCCTCCTCTTCATGATCTTTGCCCTTTTCATGGGTGGCTGCCCGTACCGTATCGGGCTCCGTATCGGGTACGGGGATGTTGTTGCATTCATCGGACTCTTGGCCATTATCGGCGGAGTCCTGGTCGGTATAAAAATTGCCACAAAACTGGCGGAGCGTGAGGGCTGATCATGGTAGCTGCCGGCTGGTTAAGCAAGAACGTTGCGATCATCGCCGTTCCAATCGTAACCCTGCTCTTTGGTATCCTGATCGGATGGCTCGGGCAGCGGTCCGGGTTCTGTTCCATTGGAGGGTTCCGTGACTTCCTTCTGTTCAGGCACACGCGTCTCCTCTACGGGTATCTCACCCTGATAGGGGGAGCGTTTGTGGGGTATCTCTTCTTCTGGCTGCTCACCCCTTCCGCGTTTGAGAACTTCTTCTGGCTGTTCACGAACGGCTTAAAACCGGTACCGGGTGCACCGGCGGGCTTGACAATTGCCGCGTATATCGTCCTTGCGGTAATCGGCGGAATCGCTGTTGGTGTGATTGGTGTGCTGCTGGGGGGATGCCCGTTGCGACAGGTCGTCATGACCTCGGAAGGCAATATAAAATCGCTGTGCTTTGTCATCGGCATGTGTATCGGAGCGGTTGTGTTCACCATGTGGATATCCGGATGGGGAGTCGCACTCCTGAAAGGAATCGGCATTGCGTAAAGGAACAGAGTGTATACGAATAATGGTGAAATTATGGTAAAAAAGACCCTTGATATTACCGGAAAAGTCTGCCCGTACTGCCTTCTTGTGGTACAGAAAAAAGCAAAGGCAATGAAGCCGTCGGATGAACTGGTCATCACCTGTGACCACCCCCCGGCGGCTACCACCTCGATTCCCCGGTTTGCACAGGATAATGGTATGAAGATCGATTCAAAGAAGACTGCCTCCGGCGTATGGGAGATCAGTCTCACCAGAAAGTAACAAAATATGATTAACATTACCCATAAATAATCAGGTTTAAAAATATATTGAGAGCGCCCCGTCATGACATCCCATTTTTTTCTTCTCGGAACATCCCTAACCCGGGAACGTCTTAGCTGGATCGAGGAAAGCCTGAAATTTTTCTTCGTAAAATTATATCCCGAAACCCTGCGGCATCATGCAAAACCTAAAGATAATGTGTTTACATTCCTGATCACCGGGGACGCATTATACAGCCTGCATGAACCAGAGACACAGCAGGTCTGGGAAATAATTCTCTCGCTGCCATTAGTGAGAATCATCTGTGATCGTCAGGAACGTGACCTCAGGGGGATTTCCGTTGAACGCCTGAAAATGAAATATCCCGACCAGGTTATCGATTACAACAGCCTGAGCCTGAATGGACAGACATCGTTCTGGCGGGACGTCGTGAAAATTGCCCGACAGCATGAGCAGCCCATTCCCAGCACCATCGGGTACCTTCATCTCGAATCACCCTATATGCACCGCTCATCCCTTTCTGCGGTGCAGTGCCTGACTGCCGCCCTTGAAGTGCAGGCAGATATTGAACTTTATGCATATCTTGACGGTGTCCATTCCGGGCATGCCGGCCAGAACCCGACTGAGTTTGATAATATTGGTAAAGGTCTTGAAGATCTGGTAGAACTGGCCTCCAAAAGAAATCTGCATTGCCAGATTCTTGCCTGCAGTCGTTGTGCAGCTGCCCGGGGGTATAGTACGTGGGATGACGGGCAGGGATTAGTCATCTCAACCTGCACGATAAAACATTTCAAAATCCGGAATATTAATGAGATGATTGCCAGGTTTGATCGTAATCACCTTATCCTTGGGGAAAATGTTGCATCTGTCCAGCTGGAAAAAAAAGGGAAGCCGGCAACCCTGGCGGAATTGGATAAAAGCCGTGCGCCACCGATAACGATTCTTATCACCCGGTCTCCCTATGGAACCGAGCATGCGTTCGGCGCACTTTCATTTGCGGTTGCATGTGCACACAACGGAATTCTGACCAATGTGATCTTCATTGAAGATGGCGTGTATACGCTTACAGGCATACACCAGTTGAGTAAGGATACGCAGTACTTTAACCTGCAGGAAGTGATCAATGCGATTGCCGGAAGCGAGAATCTCCAGCTCTATGTATTCCAACCCTCGCTCCAGCAGCGGGGTATCGCGAAGAACAAGGAGATGACTGCGGTACTCGATATTGGCGTGGCAGAACTCGGGCGACTGTTTTTCAGTCCACTGCAGAGTGTGCAGGCAAACCACCAGAGGATATTGTTCTTTTGACGGGACAGGAGTGTAGCAATATGGGAGAAAAACAAGAGATGATACCGGATTTTTCTGGTCTCACCTGCACAAACCTGATGATCCGGTTGAAGATGCTGTTGAAAAATACCTCGCCGGATTCCACAGTTGAAATTATTGTCCGCCGCGACCAGAGGGATACGATCGAAGTCCCGTTTTCACGGACAGGGTATGATGTAAAAATTCATAAAATTGACAACAATCTTTTCCGCGTCAGTTTGCAGAAACGGGATACCGGAGCAGGCAGCTGATGCCTCGATCTGTCACAATCGGAAAAATCCACCAGGTATTTACCCGGCATGACCGGAATTATTGCATTTTTTCTGTAAACAATTCCGCGGACACATACATCTATTTCTCGCACACATCACGTCCGCTGCGGTCATTGTTCTTTGGGAAAGACTTCCTGGAGCAGATCCCTGAGATGCAAAAAAACAATGATCTCTGTATCGAATGCGGACTTGGGACATCAATCAAAGGAGGTGTATCCCTTGATGGGGAGGATTGCATTGCATTCAATTGTTCCGTCAGGGATGCAAACAGGATTATCACCTGCATTAAGGACTATTTGGGAGACCATGGTTCGTGGGTTGAACTTTTTTAATATTGTAGGACTTACGCGGTTGGATTAACCTGGGACAAAAAAATCACATAACAAACCGAAACGGGAAAAAGCAATCGACTTAGAATGCAAGTTGAGCAATAAAGCGGGTAGTTGCAGATCGCTGAAGAGCCCGTTTCGACTCGTACCATCTAGTACCTGCTTTCAGCCGACGAGATTCGAGACGAAGAAACGCGAGTAACGAAAGAAAAATGTGCCCTCGCCGGGCTACCTCTTGCGACCTTGGCATCTCTCGATATCGCAACACTGCTCACATATGCATATCTATAAACGTTTTTAATAAACAAATTAACTGAATTACTTAAACAAGGTAGTGAAAATAATGACAAAGACAAATATCCCTGAAAAAGGAGCGATCATTCAAAGAGATATGGAGACGTTTTCGATCTCACCCCACATACCCGGTGGCTTTGCTGATCCTGCACTGTTGAGGAAGATCGCAGACGTGGCGGAGAAATACGGTGCAAAATTTGTTAAATGCACCGGTGCCCAGCGTATCGCCATCATTGGCATACGTGAAGAGGACCTCGACAAGGCCTGGGCTGAGTTCACCGACCGTTCCAAGGCTATCGGTCTGACGATACGGAGCATTCAGATCTGTCCCGGCACGCGAGCCTGCAAGAAAGCAAAGCAGGATAGCCCGGGCCTCGGATTCGCCCTTGATGCGGAGTTCTATGGCAAACCGGCGCCAGCCAAGTTCAAGATGGGCGTTTCGGGATGCCCTAATTGTTGCGCGGACTCCTGGATGAAAGATATCGGGTTCTTCGGCTCTGACACCGGATTTACAGCAGTTGCTGGCGGCAAGGGCGGAGGGACACCGAAGCCGGGCCGGGTGCTCGCTGAAGGCTTGACAGCGGACCAGGCAATAGCGCTGGCGAGAAAGACCATTGCGTTCTACCGGGAGAACGGAAAGGCTCCCGAACGCCTGGGAGCAACTATCGAGCGGGTCGGTTTCGACACGTTTGTAAAAGCAGTGATCTGAGACGCCCGCCGGCTGTCCCGACCACCTTAACCGACAATTTTTTAACCGTGGTGAGTGGTCCGCCATAACGGCCATCCAATCACGGGCAATCTATCGCGGATGAATTTACGACTTGTCGTTTTTTCGGGTGTAATAAATCCTGAGGAATTATTCATCAATGCCAGTCAGACTGAAAAAAAGATCATTTCCCACATATTCCACAGATCTATTATCAAAGTTAATTTATCCTTGAGTTTGAACCGCGTATGTCCTATTTTGATCATAAGTGACACTCTGATCTTATCCAACAATCGGATAATTATAAAAAAATTTGGTGGGTTCTTAATCCATGGTCATTAAATACATTAATGTTTCACCCGGGTCCCCGACCTCCGGAATCCTGAATCCTTATCACCGATCAGGTAATTCGGGGATGACGATCATTTCAGCAACTGAACTGAAATCACTGAGCCCTCTAAAAGATTATCCTGTCCTTCGGGTATGGCGGCTATTGCTTCGGCCTCAGCGATGGCCCGCAAACGGCTGCTGCTTTTTAACGGATGAAAAACCGGAAATCCCTTTTCTTCCTCAAGTCTGCCGAAGAAAAAATCGGTCCAGTCGCGCTCGCGTCCCTCCAGGTCAGCGGCAAGCCGGGCATTGATCCTGGGAAGGTTGGGATGTGCATGACCGGCGAGAGCAAGCAGGCCGGGCAGGGCGATCTGTAAAAATCCCATCAGGTTCGAAGATGGTCCGCCGGGCAGGATGAATACAGGTTTCCCGTCCAGCATACCGAATCCGACAGCCTTGCCCGGACCGATGCGGATCCGGTGGAAGTATTGCTGCCATCCAAGACCTTCAAACACCTGCGCTACCAGGTCACGGTCACCTGTCCACGCTCCCCCGCTTGTTATTACCGCATCTGCTTCTGCAGATATTGTTTTCAACGTACTCGTCAGGGTATCAAAGTCGTCGTGCACAACCGTCATGAGGGTCTTCATTTTGTACCTTTTACACCATGCATCGATAGTCATGATATTGCTGGCGTAAATCTTGCCGTCTGCAAGAGGCTCTCCCGGTACAACAATCTCATCCCCGGTGCCTATGATAGCTACTGTCGGGTTTTTGAAGACAGGAACCATGCTGTGCCCGGCAGCAGCGATAAGACCGACAATTCCCGGCGATAACTGCTGGCCCCGTTTTATGATATAGGAGCGGGATTCCACATCTCTCCCGCGAGGCTGGATATTCCGTCCCGGTTCTGCAAAATTCATGACCAGTACATCATTGCCTTCCGGTTTTGCGAACTCTTCGGACAAGACGGCATCGGCACCTGCCGGGATCCGGGCGCCGGTGAGAACCCGGACCGTTGTCCCCGGCTTCAGGAGAATCTCCTTTTTCCCGCCGGCTGCCAGAACACCGGCCAGATTCAGGCGTACAGGCTTTTCCGGTGTTGCGCCGGCTACTTCATGAGATAATACCGCATATCCGTCTTTTAAGGAGGAATCCATTGACGGGGAGTCTACAAGTGCATAGAGATCCGAGGCAGCAACATGGTCAGTACTTTCCGCCAGTGTAACACTTTCCACCGCCAAAGGCCTGATCTGTTCAAGGGTTATACTGAGCGCTTTTTCCAGACCAAGGGACAATTTTTTCATGAGGGTCTCCTTATCACTAAAAAGATCAATGAATTATTTTTAGCTCTGGTTTCAACGTGATTGCATGGGTGATAGTGTACATCCCCATACAGCTCTTCAGGGCATAGTCCTTGAGATCGTGAAGAACTGTATCGGGTGCATCCCCTGCTACTTCCATAATTATCCTGTACTCGTTGATGAGGGGATTGTCCCCCAGATCGAACTGGGCTGTATAATCGAGATCTGCTTCAACACGCGTCCTGACAGAGGTCAACCGGACGTTCCGCATTGCTGCTTCGGTCACATAGGTACTTGAGTAACAAGCAGCAAACCAAAAGAGTCCAAACGCCATCGGACCGGGACATGACCCGGGACCGGCAAAGTTCGGATGGCTTGCTTCCATGGTATATGTCCCATCCCGGACTTTAACTGCGGAGCGGAACTGCGGACCTCCCTCATCAAATAGCCATTCACCTTCAATTTTTGCGGTAAACTTTGCTTCCTGTGTATCTTTTTTGATTTCCTCTTTGTAATCCCGTACTTGTTTGATATCAATGTTATTCAGATTCATGGTTAACACTCTACAATTATTTGTTACAATAGTAAAAATATTTTGTTAACTATCACCATTTCATAAACTATAAATCATTAACTTAGGCAAGGCAGAAAAGCCCTTATTAAAAACAGCATTTTTGCACTGTCCTTTCCAATGATTATCTCCTTGATGATCTCCTGCTTCCAAGGCAATCCAGCCCCATAAGTCCTGTCATATGTTATATTGTAGAAGAGGTATTGACAAGAAAACCTGAGGGGCGAGAATGTAAATGGAGGAGAGATTCCGTTACTCCCCCTTCATAGCTGGTATACAGTGGCAACTATACACACAGTGGCAACGATATCCATCTGTTCGGGGTCCGAACCACGGATAAAGTACGGAATATGTCGCCCATATGGGCAATAAAGTTTTAGATTTTATGTTTATTAATAGTTATTGTTAAATAATTATATTTTACCTGCTGTGTATGGATTTTGACTTGTATAGTCCAATTAATTCTATAATTGAATTTGGTTAACATTACTAAATGAATATGAAGGAATGGTTATCAAATCTTGATACTTCAACGCATTTGGCGTACCTCACGGATATTTTTTCGTGGGATCAAGCCATCATTCCAGCAGTATTCAGTAAAAGAATTTTCCATGGGGTTGTTGGCTTCTTCCGCATGTATTGGTTATCGGGTGCAACCCATCGATCTTATCCACTATGAGATGATGCTTGCGCTAGCCAAGCTTGATTCTCCAAACATAATGGCCAATATATGTAGCTGCTGTGGGAAAAGTGGAACGGGAATGAAAAGGTTGACGAGCGAGCTACCCTGCAACAGAATGGATACAATTCCAATTCGTTCTTCCCGGACGCTCTCTGAAAGGGAAAGGGAGGGGCCCCTCAATCCTCCAATAATAGCTGGTTATCACACAACATTATACGCGTTCGAGGTAAGAACATCGTATAATCGACGGGGCCTGGTACCCTTATCGGGCATTTAGTAATTATATTCTTATTGATAAAAGTGTTATGTTAATGAATGATTGTTTATTTCAGAACAGCACAGATATGTGTAGGAAATTTCGATCCCGAAAAGACTGATTCGTGATATTTATGGTAAACCGGTACCTCACTCTTGTTTCGCTGGAACGGGCGCGATCAATCCTGAAAACATCGTTTCAGGTACCGGCAGGGTTGGAAAAAGTCCCGATTACTGAAGCGGTAGATCGTGTTGTCGCTGTCCCGGTGTATGCGAAATACTCCGTACCTGAGGTAAACCTTGCAGCTATGGACGGTATCGCCGTTCGCAGTGCTGATACCATCGGTGCAAGCGACCAGACGCCGGTAACACTCGAAGACTGTGTACGGGTAAATACCGGAAATATTGTCCCGAAGGGATTCGATGCTGTCATCATGATCGAGGATACGTGGGAATGCGGCAAGCGGTTCCAGATCCGGAAATCCGCCCCGCAAAACCAGTATATCCGTCCTGCGGGGGAGGACATTAAGGAGAACCAGCTCGTACTCCCCAGAGGTCACCAGGTACGGCCCTTCGATGTCGGGGCACTCGCGACATATGGCATCACTCATATCGAGGTCAGGTCAGTACGGGTCGGGATTATCCCCACCGGGAGCGAACTTGTCCCCCTCGGCGTCCGTCCCGCCCCCGGGCAGGTTGTCGAAAGCAACACGATCATGGCACAGGTATTCCTGAGTTCGATGGGGGCATGCTGTAAACGGTATCCGATTATACGCGATGACCCGGAACTGATCGCAACAATGCTGGACGAGGCGGTCAGGGATAATGATCTGGTGATCATATCGGCAGGATCTTCCGCCGGTACCCGGGATTTTACGGCCGTTGTCATCCAGTCCCTGGGAGAACTTCTCTTCCATGGTGTTGCCATACGCCCGGGAAAACCGGTCATGCTCGGCAGGATTTTGGGGAAACCGGTACTCGGGCTGCCCGGCTATCCCCTGGCAGCGCAGACGATCCTGAGGGAGTTCGCTACCCCTCTCCTTGAGACATGGGGGTTTGCCCCGCCACAACGGAACAGTGTCCGGACAAAACTCTCCCATACACTCACTTCTGATCCGGGATTTGACGATTTCATTCCGGTTTATGTGGGCAGGGTAGGAACGACCTGCTGGGGTGTCCCCCATTCACGCGGGTCCGGGGTCCAGATGGCAACGGTCCGGGCGAACGGGTACGTCCACGTCCCGGCACCGGCCGAAGGTTACGAGGCGGACAGTGATATCGAAGTGATACTGACAACGGATCCGGCAAGGATCGACAGGACACTGTTATTGTCAGGCTCGCTCGATCCATCCCTGGAAGACCTCGCAAACCTGATCCATGAGAAGGGGTTATTTCTCCACGCAACGAGCACCGGGAATATAGGGTCACTGCTTGCTCTCCGGAAGAAGGCGTGTCACGCCGCGCCTATAAGCCTCCCCTCATTCCCCCTGCTGCCGGACTGCCCGTCCATGACGCAGATTATGCCACCGGGGGGTCTGGCTTTCATCCATATCGCCACGATCAGTACTGGAATAGCCTCCCGTGACGACCTTGATATCGCGGATCTTTTAAGGAGCCGGTGGATCAACACGAAAAAAGATTCCGCTGCACGTTACCTGTTTGACAACATCATTCTGTCCCGGGGAATCGACCCTGTGCAGATCACCGGTTATCAGAACGAGGCGAACGGACCGGCTGCAGTTGCCACTGCAATATCAAACAAGACTGCCGATGCCGGGATCTGTTCTGCAGGTATCGCAGAGACAGCCGGCCTCAGATTCATGCCGCTTGGATATGAACAGTACGAAGTGGCAGTGCACCCGGAACTCTTATCAGACGGGAAGATTCGTTCCCTCATATCTGTTATCCGTTCTGCGGAATTCCTTGACCGGCTCTCCATATATCCGGGATATGATGTCGCGCGGACCGGGACAATCCATACAATTTCTGAAGATTGCAGGACGAGGGAAATACCGGAACAGTTCCCGTTGCAACAGTTTCCGGTATGATACGGTAACCATTCCTGACCGGATACAGGACTATTTATAAAAAAAATTAGTGTTTGGTTACAGGATTGAACACGTTCTCGTAGATCATGTCGCTGCCGGTATTGTGCAGCCGGGCGCGCTCCTCAGGCTCTTCAACAAATGCCATCAGCGGCAGTGCCATGTCAACACCCGGAACATGCCCGAACATCTTCTCGAGTTCGACCTGCTGGGCATGCATGAAAAGCGCGTTGGGGATCTCAGCCGGGCAGACCTCCTCGCACTGGCCGCAGTTTACGCAGGAATCGGCAATATGGGCGTACCGGATCAGGTGGAACATGAAATCTACGGGAAGATACCCTGGCGCGACGTATTTTGGATTTTTTGTCGTGCATTCGACACAATAGCAGATCGGGCAGGCATCGATGCATCCGTAGCACTTGATGCAGCGTGAGGTGTCTTCCATGATCTTCTTTAAGCGTTCCTTACCTTCTCCAAGCGCCTCGAAATCATGCTTTCGCCACTTGTCGCCCAGCTTGAACATTGCACCTTCGACCTTGGCACGGATCTCGATCCCCTTGGGGTTTGCCGCTTCGGTCGCAAGGATGCCATTCTTGACAGCCCCCTCAAGGAGTTTTGCACCCTTCTCGCTGCAGACTTCCACAAAGGTTGCCTTGCCGGCGCGTGGTCCTATTACTCCCCAGTTGCCGCACGCGAGGTCGGCCTGGCGCGGTATCTTCAACTTGCAGCGGCGGCAGTTGCTGCGCCGCCCATAGCCGGCCTCTTCAAGCTCATCGACTGAGATTCCTTTGTGACCGCCTTCGTACTCGATAATGAACTGGCCCTTGTCGATCTCTTCTTTGTGAACCTTCTCGGGATCGACACCAAATTTATCGGCGATCATCTTTCGTGCGATGACCGGGCTGACCGATCCACCGCAGTTGACGCCAATCATGATGATGTTGTCAAGGTTGATCTGCTTTCGCTTGGCAAGTTCGTAAAACGCCATCATGTCGCAGCCCTTGACGGTGACACCGATCTTCATGTTTGCTGCGCCATCACAATACTTCTTGATCAGTTTCGGGAGCAGGAGCGTTCCGCAGTGGAGTGAGCCTGCCGTGTCCTTGAGCTTAGCGGGATCTGTAATAATCACCGGCTTGGCGTCGTATAAATCAACGCCTTTCGTGACGGCCAGAACCGCATCCACCATCTTGGATTCAAGTGCGAATTTCCACATGCTCGTGACCGCACCACCCAGTTCGGCTTTCTTCTGGATCTCGGCATCGTTGGTCCATGCATAGAGCAGGTCGCCTTTCTTTACCATGGTCAGGCCTCCTGGATCTTCTCGACTGCAACAGCGCAGTGCTTGAGCTCAGGCATCTTGGACAACGGGTCAAGGGCCGTGTTGGTGAGTGTGTTTGCCCCCTTATGGAAGTGCATCGGCATGTACAGCACCTTAGGAGCGACATCAGTGCTCACCCGTGCAATTGTTTCGATTTCACCACGGCGGCTGCGCACCTTGATCTTCTCGAGGTTCTTGATACCGAGCTCCTTTGCATCCTGGGTGTTGATCTGGATGAAGGACTCGGGCACCTCGTAGTGCAACACCTTGCATCGATCGGTCTGGGTTCTCGTGTGGTAATGGAATATCACTCGACCGGTCATGAGCGTGTACGGGTATTCCTTGTCCGCCACTTCAGCCGGTGGGCGGTACTCAAGACCGAAGAATGTGCCCAGACCATCCGCTGCTGAGAACTTCTCCTTGTGGAGGATAGGTGTCCCCGGGTGCTCGATGGTCGGGCAGGGCCAGTGGATGGCCTCGGGCTTCTCGATCTTCTCGTAGGTTACACCGAACTGGCCCGGGGTGCATGCCCGCATGTCGTCCCAGACATCCTTGCCGGTCTTCCAATCAAAGCCCTTGAGACCCATCTTCTTCGCTAAGAGGGCGATGATCTCCCAGTCCAACTTCGATTCACCGGGGCCGTCGACAGCCTTCCGGACGCGGTTGACCCGCCTCTCGCCGCTGGTAAACGTCCCGTCCTTTTCTGCAAAGCAGGTGCCGGGCAGGACAACATCCGCATACTCACAGCTCTCATTCCAGAAAATATCCTGCATAACACAGAAATCGAGTTTGTCAAGCTGTCTCATCACGTGGTTGGAATCCGGGTAGGAGACTACGGGGTTTAAACCCATGAAATACATCGCCTTGATCGGATCCCCGGCCTGGTTGATCTGTTCGGTTAAGGACACGCCGTACCAGTCGGGCAGGGAACCTTCCTTCAAGAACCATAGCTTCTCCATCTTTTCACGGTTGGCGGGAACTGCAACAGCCTGGTACCCGGAGAAGACGTTCGGGTATGCACCCATGTCGCAGGCGCCCTGCACGTTGTTCTGGCCACGGAGCGGGTTGACACCGACGCCCGGGCGTCCGATGTTGCCGGTGAGCATCGAAAGGTTGCCCATCGAACGGACGTTGTCGGTACCGGTGGTAAGCTCGGTGATGCCGAGGCAGTAGATGATGACCGCGTTCTTTGCATTGGCATACTGGCGGGCAAAATCCTTGACCTTCTCGAGCGGGACACCATGGATCGACTCGACGTCAGCGTACTTCTCGACAGTCTTTTTCAGGTCCTCGAATCCTTTCGTACGGTTCTTGATGAACTCCTTGTCCTCGAGACCTTCCTTGATGATCCAGTACATCATGGAGTTGGCAAGCGCGATGTGGGTCGACGGGTTGAACTGGATCCATTCATCTGCAATCCGGGCTGTCGCGCTGAGTCTCGGGTCAACGACAATGACCTTGATCCCCTTCTTCTTTGCCTGCATCACACGCCGGCCGGCAAGCGGGTGCGCCTCGACAGCGTTCGAACCCCACATGACGATCAGGTCGGAGTTCAGGACATCCTCGAAAGGATTGGTCGCCGCACCGGAACCGAATGAGAGCGAGAGCCCTGCGACAGAAGGTCCGTGGCAGATACGGGCGCAGTTATCGACATTGTTGGTCAGGAACCCGCACCGCGCCCACTTCTGCAGCGCGTAGCAGTCTTCGTTGACGGTACGGCACGAGCTCTGGAAACCCAAGGATTTCGGCCCGAACTTGTCAGAAGTCTCCTTGAACTTCTTTACAATCAGGTCAAGGGCTTCGTCCCAGGAAGCTTCAACAAACTTTCCATCCTTCTTGATCAGCGGTTTTGTCAGCCGGTCAGGGCTGTGGACAAATTCCCAGCAGGTCTCTCCCTTGGGACAGAGCTTGCCTTCGTTAATAGGGCTGCGCTTATAGGGTTCGACACCGACACATTTTCCATCCTGGACAACCAGGTTAAGTCCGCAGCCTACGCCGCAGTACGGGCAGGTGGTAGCCACGTATTTCAATTCTGCTTTTGCATCACTCATCAATTATCACCGTTTTTACTAAGTGACTGTAATAACAAATCCTTACTTTTTGGATTTGTTAAACAAATTAACTTTTTAACAACCAATGTTCATACTAAAATTATATAATGATTCTGAAGAGCAATCGAAATCTGGAGATTTAAAGTGGGTTAATTTATAAAAATTAACAACAGGATAATAAGAATGATCACATTTACCGTTTCAGGATCCGGACCGATGACCCTGGAATATGATGCAGGTATTACGTTATGAAACGACCACGAATCCCCCCAATCCTCTGTGACATTGTTCAGATTACGTTCTCTGCCTGCGAAGGCATTTCATTCAACCGGTGCAGTGTCTGCCCCTGCTGTGGAGAACCCGTGAGAGGGTATGATAAGAAAAAAAGACAATTTGCAGTACTTACAGACGGGCAGAGAAATAAGACAATTTTTGTTATTGTGAAAAGGTTCAGATGCTGTACCTGTAAAAAAATTATTTCTGCCGATGCCCCGTTCTATCCAAAAACACGAATCGGATCCCCGATCGTGGATTTGTGTTTAACTCTTGGACAGACAATGCCCTTTTCACGAGTGTCTACCTATCTGGACTTCTTAGGGATTGTCGTTGATCGCTGGACTGTCCGAAAATACATACTCAATAACAGGCACAGGACGATAGCAACAGCAGACCTGTTTGGCATGAAGGTCCCTTTGTCTTTAGTCTCCCTTACCTCGCTCGTAGCGAGTGCCAACGAGAAAAATCCCCTGGATCCACAGGAAGTTCTGGCAGCGTGTGGTTTAAACACCCCTCACGGATAGTGCTGACCTTTCTAAGGTGATCCGTATAACCAGAAAAAAACAGGATTGCCATTCATAATTGAGTATATTGGCAATACACCTGATAGGATAATTAATCCATACACATTACCATTCATAAAATGTTTATCAGATGCATATCAATATCTACTCATGAAAGTCGGTCATTCCCACCATATTACTGATCTTAATACACGCATGGACGCGTGCGGCATCCCACCTCACATCAAAGATGCAGTCAACAGATGTGTACTATTTCACACTTCACCTGCACCCGGTGTTCTTATCGGTACTTTCATGATAGATTATGCGATGGATCTGCTTGGCATAACGCCGGATCAGAAGATATTTGGTGTCTGCGAAACCCCGAAATGCCTGCCGGACGCCCTTCAGGTGATTGCCCACTGCACAACGGGGAATAACCGGCTTAAGATCGTCCCCATCGGTAAATTTGCGATAACCTTGAACACCGCAACAAATGAATCCGCGGCTGATGCCGTCCGGGTATATGTCGATCTTAAAAAGTTAAAAAAATTCCCGGTCATTGATCTCTGGTATGCCAACAGCCCGGAATATGATAAGGCAACAATGAATGAAAAACTCCAGGAAGAGATCTTCCATGCGGGGCGCCGGATACTCTCTTTCGAACATGTCCGTGTCAAAGTTAATGGTAAAAAGAAATGGAAGTCGGTGACCTGTCCCTGTTGTGGCGAAACGGTTCCCGATTACCTGATCGAGGGCGACCACTGCGGGGCATGCGGCTCGATGAAATATTATGAGACAGTCAGGAAATAACATCTGATAACAGCCAATAGCAATATCACTGCTTGTAGATCTCCCGGACACGGCAAGACAGGAACTGCTACGCCTCGTATGGGGAAAGCACGAGAAAACAGGATCCCAATCGATATCTGCACATACTTATCCTTACGACCCGCAAACCAGCTGCAAAAAAATGCACAGGCAACCGATCTGTCACGGAAAGATCGGGCTTCTCAAGAGATAAGTGAGGGGATATCCAAGGGTGTCATGATATTATCTCCCCTTTTATCACATGTCCCCGGTATTATCCCAGAGATGAATATTTTCCCCTGTAAAAGGTGAACTGTTCACAGGGTTACGATTTTGTTATTCACCAGCAAAAAAAATTAATTGGTATAGGCTGACTTCCCGAGCTTCGGTTCGAAGAACTTGTCTGCCTCCGTGCGGATCGCGTGCGAGAAGAGCGCCAGCGGTATTTCACACGGGCAGTCTTCTTCGCACTGCCCGCAGTTGATGCAGGAGTCTGAGATGTGCGCAAAGCGCCGCAGGTGGAACATCGGGTCGGCCGGGATGAACCCATGGCGGACCATCAGGTCGGGCTGTTGATACTTGTCAGCACGAGTGACACAAACCGGACAATGCTCGATGCACGCTAAACACTTCATGCAACGGCCGGTCTCCTTGGCAATGGTCTCCCAGAGATTGGGTGCGAGTGCTTCAAAGTCGTGCTTGCGCCACTTGTCGCCGAGCTTCATCATCGCGCCTTCGACCTTGGCACGGATCTCGATCCCCTTGGGGTTTGCCGGTTCCGTGGTAAGTTTCTTTGCATCGACTGCTTTTGTCAGGAGTGCTGCACCCTTGTCGGAGCAGACCTCGACGAAGGTCGCCTTGCCGGCCTTGTCGCCGATGACACCCCAGTTCCCGCAGGCGAGGTCCGCCTGCCGGGGGATTTTAAGCTTGCAGCGGCGGCAGTTCGACCTGCGGCCGTAGCCGGCCTCTTCAAGCTCATCCATGGAGATGCCCTTGTGGGCGCCTTCGTACTCGATGATGAACTGGCCCTTGTCGATCTCTTCTTTGGTGACCGTGTTCGGGTCGACGCCAAACTTCTCCTGGATCATCCTCCGTGCGGAGACCGGACTGACCGATCCACCGCAGTTGACACCGATCATCACGATGTTGTCAAGATTGACTACCTTGCGCTTCGCGAGCTCAAGGAGGCCCATCATGTCGCATCCCTTGACGACCATTCCCAGCTTCTTACCGGACATCTTGGGCGCGTACTCCATCACCAGTTTGGAGAGAAGGATGGTCCCGCAGTGGAGCGAACCGGCGCAGTTGTCAAGGTCCTTGGGATTGGTAACAAGAACCGGGACCGCATCGTACAGGTCAACACCGCGTGTTACGGCAAGCACTGCATCAACGGTCTTGCTCTCGAGCGCATACTTCAGAAGCTCGGTTACTGCACCGCCGCATTCCGCCTTCTTTAAGAGGCCGGCATCATTGGTCCATGCATAGAGCATTTCGCCTTTCTTTGCCATTTACGCCACCTTCTCAACTTTAACAGCACAGTGTTTCAGCTCCGGCATCTTGGAGAGCGGGTCGAGAGCAGTGTTGGTGAGATTATTTGCACCGCCGGCGAAGTGCATCGCCATGTATAACACTTTCGGGGCAACGTCATCCGATATCCGTGCCCTTGTTATGGTCTCGCCACGGCGGCTCGTCACCTTGATCTTCTCGCCTTCCTTGATACCCATCTGCTTTGCATCGATGGTGTTGATCTGGATATAGGACTCGGGCACTTCATAGTGCAATTGTGCGGAACGGTCGGTCTGGGTCCTCGTGTGGTAATGGAAGATCACACGCCCGGTCATGAGCGTGTACGGGTACTCCGCGTCCGCCACTTCCGCCGGCTGTTTGTACTCGAGGCCGAACATGGTACCCTTACCATCCGCTGCGGAGAACTTCCCGCAGTGGAGGATCGGGGTTCCCGGGTGATCCAATGCTGCGCAGGGCCAGTGTACCGACTCGGGCTTCTCCATCTTCTCGTAGGTCACACCGAACATGTTCGGGGTGCATGCCCGCATGTCGTCCCAGACATCCTTGGCACTCTTCCAGTCAAAACCCTTGAGGCCCATCTTCTTCGCTAAGAGGCCGATGATCTCCCAGTCGTACTTCGACTCGCCGGGGCCGTCAACGGCCTTCCGGACACGGTTGACACGGCGCTCGCCGCTGGTGAATGTCCCGTCCTTCTCGGCGAAGCAGGTGCCGGGCAGGACAACGTCCGCGTACTCGCAGCTCTCGGTCCAGAAGATATCCTGGAAGACGCAGAAGTCGAGCTTCTCCAGCTGCCGCTTGACATGGTTCGAGTCGGGGTAGGAGACAACCGGGTTCAGGCCGAGGAAATACATCGCCTTGACCGGGTTGCCGGCGTCATTGATCTGCTCGGTCAGGGTCGAACCATACCAGTCGGGCAGGCCGGTGACACCCCATGCCTTCTCCATCTTTGCACGGTTGTCGGCAATTGCGACAGCCTGGTAGCCGGAGTAGACGTTCGGGTACGCACCCATATCGCAGGCGCCCTGCACGTTGTTCTGGCCACGGAGGGGGTTGACACCGACGCCGGGGCGACCGACATTGCCGGTGAGCAGCGCGAGGTTACCCATCGAACGGACATTGTCGGTACCGGTTGTTAACTCGGTAATCCCGAGGCAGTAGATGATGACCGCGTTCTTTGCCTTGGCATACTGGCGGGCAAACTCCTTGACCGTCTCAAGCTTGACGCCGTGGATCTCTTCGCAATCGGCATACTTCTCAACGGTCTTTTTCAGGTCATCGAATCCTTTCGTACGCTCGTTGATGAACGCCGTGTTCTGGAGGCCTTCCTTGATGATCCAGTACATCATGGAGTTGGCGAGCGCAATGTGGGTCGACGGGTTGAACCGGATCCACTTGTCGGCAAGCCGTGCCGTTGTACTGTATCGCGGGTCAACCACGACAATCGGGATTCCTTTCTTCTTAGCCTGCATGACGCGGCGCCCGGCAAGCGGGTGGGCCTCGATTGCATTGGAACCCCACATGACGATCAGGTCGGAGTTCAGGACATCCTCGAACGGGTTGGTGGCTGCACCGGACCCGAAGGAGAGCGAGAGACCGGCAACAGACGGCCCGTGGCAGATACGCGCACAGTTGTCGACGTTGTTGGTCTTGAATCCCACACGCGCTAACTTCTGTAATGCGTAGCAGTCCTCGTTGACCGTACGGCACGAGGTCTGGAAGCCAAGGGACTTGGGGCCGTTCTTGTCGGAGATCTCCTTGAACTTCTTGGCAATCAGGTCGAGGGCTTCCTCCCAGGAAGCGTCCACGAACTTGCCGTTCTTCTTGATCTTCGGCTTTGTCAGCCGGTCGGGGCTGTGGACATGTTCCCAGCAGGTCATTCCCTTAGGACAGAGCTTGCCCTCGTTTATCGGGCTGCGCTTGTAGGGTTCGACCCCTACAACCTTTCCTTCGTTAACCACGAGGTTGAGCCCGCAGCCTACACCGCAGTACGGGCAGGTTGTGTGTACATAGGTTAATGCACTTTTTGTAGCACTCATTAATTAGTCACCTACAGTTCAAACAAACAATTGTTTCAAACAAACAATTATTTTTTTTAAATGTTAACAAGTTTTGATTGTTGAACAGAGCCAGTATTACCTGTTGATCGTATAATAACATTATGAAAAATAGGTCAAAAATGGTGAACATTGGTGGAGAATTAATAACAAATTGTTATCATGTGAAAAAATCATGGATATAATAAAATGGCCATGTTAAGGAACAGGAAGGGCGTGCAGCAATGAAGTATAAGTACCGGATCCTCCCGATTCTCGCCGACCTGATCCCGGCGATATTTTATGCCTGTGATGGCATCCTGTTTGACTGCCATACCTGCTGCTCTCATTGCAGTGGCGGCCTTGCCGATTATGATGTAAAAATAAAACAGTTTGCAGTTGTAACCGACGGCACTGGCACGAGAACCATCACTGTCCGGATAAAGAGGTTCCAGTGCAGAGAATGCAGTACGGTGGTCTATGCCCACCAGCCATTCTATCTTGGAACCCGAATCGGATCCCCTGTTGTAGATCTCTGCGTCACATTCGCATCGATTATGCCTTACGGCCGTGCATCGACTTATCTTCACCAGATCGGTGTCATCGTTGATCGCTGGAGTGTTCGCAATTATGCCATTAAGAATACCCGCAAAATTGCTACTACGGGAGTGTACGGTACCATACTCCCGGTATCCATCATCACCCTTGCCGCACTCACTACCGAAGCCGGAGATAACACTCCCCTTGATCCTTCCGATGTTCTTTCAGCCTGCGGATACCCCACCCAAAAACCGGTGAACGAAACCGCACTGCCAGGTGCCGCGGTGTGTGCCTTCTCCAATGAAGCCGGACGGGGGAGAGGTCCAATGAAATAATACGAAACACTCCCTTGTCTGGGGGAGATAATTGTCGGACCGTCATTCCCGGACGTATTTTTTTTTAAAAAAAGAGATTATGGAAATCGTATCCGCTCAGGCACGCTGTAGATCATTGCTTTTGGCGGGCGGACAAAACCGGCAAGGGTCATATTAACCTGTCTTGCCAGACAGATTCCCGTGGAAAACGGAGCGGTATTGCTTGCAACAATGGATATTTTAGCCCGGTAAGCCTTCGCAACCATCCCGGCTGGCAGCCTTCCCGTACATACCATGAAACACCGGGACAGGTCGACGCCATCAAGAAGGGCTCTTCCCACAGCTTTGTCGACGGAATTGTGGCGTCCCATATCTTCAATTCCGGATACAAGGTTTCCGGACTCGTCCAAAATAACGGTGCAATGGGTTCCCCCGGTAACCCTCCAGAGCGATGCACATTCGTTCAATTTTTTCATGCCGGAAAAGAGCGTCTGGAGGTCGATGGTTATTCCTTCACCGAGAGGTTTGGTCAACGATGCCCATTGAGTCCTGATACCGACACACCCGGAACTCCGGATCTCTGTATCTTTCGATGAGAGATTACGGGAAAATGAAGAAATCGTTACATTAATATTCGGAAGATCGATACTGACATCCTGTATCTCGGATATATCTGCAACAATCCCCTCGCAGATAAGATAACCATATGCGTATGCTTCGAGATCCCGGGGGGATATGGTGAGGCTGGCAATACGGGTTCCATTCACGATGAGGTTGATACTATCTTCAACGCACACATCAACCCATGTCTGGTAGATGTCGTCATCAACATTGATGATATCATACGCCTGGGTGACGGGTGGGCTTTGATCGTTGCTTTCTGTCATAGGATTCATAATGATACCGGTAACCTGCAATTCATCTGACAATGAAAATTTTTATTATTGAAGAGTCCGTCTAGCTGGTGGTTCCCCTTATTTGATTAAGTACCTTTATTTTATTAAATAAAAAACTAAGCACTCAATTTTCTTCCACCATAATATCCCAGCAATCCTCTCAATGCTCCCTAATCTCTGCAAATAATGCCTATCGTAAACCAAATCGTATCGATAGCCAGCGTGATCCAAAAAAAACACAGCGCGATAGTATCAAATACCATCTCCCGGCAGAGGATCCAGCCGGATCTTCATTTTCTCCCTGATGGAATCCTCATATTCTTTGAGTGTTGAGATCCCATGTTCGCCCTGGCCATAATAGTAGAGCAGGAGATGGAAATAATCCGCCACAAGATCCTGGAACTCTTTTTTGTACCGCACCTCGACATTACTGTCTCCGACAAAACCCTTGATTGAGATGAATTGCTCTTTTTCAAAAGAGAAGTAGGGTTTCCTTAACTGCTCAAGGAACCGGACCGTGCCGAAGTGTTCCAGAAATTTCAAAAAACCTCCGGTCAGCGGTTCGTCAAGCACATACTCTTTCATGAGCGAGCCGTCAACACAGACTTTAGTCTGAACGGACTTGACAATTCGCACTCCCTGCCACCTCACGGATCGCTTCTGCCGCTGCTCTGCATTCATCGAAAGTATTGAAATACGAGAAACTTACCCTGATACACCCTTTCCCGCCGTCAATGCGTTCATGGACGAGCGGGGCGCAGTGGAGGCCGGTCCTCGTGATCACGTTGTAGGCCCGGGCAAGAATGAATCCCGCTTCATGGTTGTCGATGCCAGCGATGTCAAACGATACGACCGGGAGGTCTGGGCTTTCGTTATAGATAGTGATACTCTGTATGTCTTTCAGTTCACGGATGAAACAGAGGGTAAGATCAGTATTCTTCTTCCCGATTGCTTCCTGACCGGTCGATGTGATGAACCGTATCCCGGCGTAGAGCGATGCGATGCCGGGGTAGTTGAGCGTCCCCGCCTCAAAGCGCATCGGCATCCCGGAGGGATGGTTGAGCGTCTGTGAATCCGTACCCGTACCACCCTGCCGGGTGATCGAGATCGCATCCGGTTCAGTGATGATGAATCCGCCAATGCCGGGGATACCGAAGAGTGCCTTGTGCCCGGTAAATACGAAAGCACCGACCGGGATGTCCGATAGATCGACCGGGATGTGACCGGCGGTCTGGGCACCATCCACGATGAAGAAAATGTCATTGGCATGGAGGTATTCCGCGATCGGTCTGATATCCTGCACTGACCCGAGCACATTGCTCCCATGCGTCATGACGACGAGGCGTGTATCTTCGCAGATTGCTTTTTTTATCGCAGCAAGATTCACCCTAGTATCGGTGAACGGTACAACCGAAAGCCTGATCGCCCCGTCCTGCTCCAGCCCGGTGAGCGGGCGGAGCACCGAGTTGTGTTCGAGTTCTGTAGTGATCGCATGGAACGGCATACCGGTCTTTTTCGCGAACCCGTGAATCAGCAGGTTAAGTGAATCGGTAGCGTTCTGGGTGAAAATGAAATTTTCTGGAGGGGCAGTATGGAAAAATGCTGCGAGGAGTTCGCGAGTAACTGATGGATAGTCTGTTGTTCCGCTGCCGGTCGTCCGACCGGATTCATGCAGCGGCAAGCGCAGGCATTTTGCAACTTCCTGAAGTACCTCAAATGGTTTAGGCCATGTGGTCGCAGCGTTGTTGAGATAGATGAGTGGGGGTTGTGCAGCCTGCGGATCTGGATTCATTATGATGACCTGTGATGTACAGGTTCTTTGTTTTTTGGATGGCTGGAATGCACCGGGCACAGAAGGGTATCACTTAAACGCGGGATACAGGGAATACATCCCGATATGCACAATTACGACACCAATGATTGTATCGGATATCCCGCCGCTAACCGCACTTTATCTTGATCTTTTTCCCAGGATCACGTTTGTAAAAAAAGGGACTTAAAAAAGCGGGATTAATGCCGCTTCTTCTTATCCTCTTCCGGCACCGGTTTCATGTATACAACCTGGGCACCGGCGTCCTTTGCGATCTGCTCGATCTCGAATTTCCGGAAGTGTGTCGCTTCAATCTGGATCTGCCCTTCGGTCACCGCAACGACGCGGTACTTCGGCGATTCGACACCTTCGCCAACTTTCTGGCGTTCCCGTACGTAAATCTTCATATTCATACCCCTCCCCGTCAATCGATCGTCCACAATGCCCTTTTCCGGACACTGTACACGTGATTAACGTCTGGTATACCAATTGGTTTACATTCCCTTATATCTTTCCTTTCAGATACCTGAAGAGTTGTGACGATTATGAAAGACCGGTTTGAGTTGAAAAGCGGGTTGCAGGGTGAGACCCTTGTCCGGAAGGGAATGCACAGGAAAGGGGCGACCCGGAAGCAGATCCGAATCGCACCGGACGTGAACGTGGTCAAGATTGGCGGGCACGGTGCGATCGATTACGGGCGGGAGGTCATGCACCCGCTCTGCGAGGAGATCGGGAAGTTGTCCAAAAAGCACCAGATGCTGGTCGTTACCGGTGGCGGCGGGCGGGTGCGCCACATCATGGACATCGGCATGGACCTGGGGATGCCCACCGGGGTGCTTGCCGAACTCTCCGCTAAGATCTCAGAACAGAACGCGATCATGGTCTCCATCCTGCTCTCCAGATATAACGGGACACGGATACACACCAGCGATCTCCTCGACCTCCCGATGCTCCTCAAGCTCGGGATGCTCCCGGTCATTCACGGCACGCCACCCTACGGGCTCTACGAGCACCCGGCACGGTCTGACGCGGTCCCGGCCCACCGCACCGATACCGGCGCATTCCTCATCGCCGAAGTGCTTGGGGCAAAGAACTGCATCATAGGCAAGAACGTGGACGGGCTCTATACCGAAGACCCGCGGGTGAACCCGGACGCGGAGATGATCCGGGATATCACGGCTGCAGAACTGATCGAAATGAATCTGGAAGACCTCGTGATCGAGCGGATGGTAATCGACCTCCTGGCAAACGCGGTCAATATCCGGGAAGTACGGATCATCAACTGCCACAAACGGGGCACCATCGAAAAAGCGATCAACGGTAAAAATGTCGGCACAATTATCCGGGCAGAATAATCCAATCTCCAGATCTTTATTGTGATGAGATGACCGTTCCCGAAAAACCCGCACTGAAATTCTCGCTCTCAGAGCTTGCGGGTGCGTTTGGTGATTTCGGCACGATCATCCCGCTCATTCTCGCGGTCGCACTGGTCACGACGATGAATGTCGGGTACATGCTCCTCTTCTTCGGCATCTGGTTTTTGATCTCCGGATGGTACTACGGGTTGCCTATCCCGATCGAACCGATGAAGGCGATCGCGGTCATCGTGATCGCCGAAAAACTGGGTGCAGGCGAGATTGCCGCTGCGGGGATCATCCTCGGCTTCCTGTTCCTTCTCGTCAGTTACGGACCCCTCCTTCTCTGGCTCGAGAAGGTGATACCGGAAGCGGTTGTCCGGGGCATTCAGCTGGGGCTGGCCCTCCTTCTCGTAAAAACGTCCATCGGGTTTATGACCGCTGACCCGCTCTATGCCGGGATCGGTATTGCGATCATCCTCGTCTTCCTCGTTATCTGCACACGCTGTACAATAATTCCCGACCTCTCCGCCCTCGTCATTATCGGCGCCGGTATCCTCGCTGGCGTCATCCTCCACGGTTTTCCTGCCATGCAGATCCTTGCATTCCCGTCGCTTGTCATCCCGGCTCCCGCGGATTATATCACCGCGATGTATTCGCTCGTCCCGTCACAGGCGCTCCTGACCGTGACGAATGCCATCCTTGCCACCGCACTCCTGACAAAGGATCTCTTCCGGGCGGACGTGCCAGCTGCCCGGCTCTCCCGGACGATCGGGCTCATGAATCTCACGTCTGTCCCGTTTGGGGGATTCCCGATGTGCCACGGTGCCGGCGGGCTTGCCGGGCAGTACCGGTACGGGGCACGGACGGGTGCAGCGAGTCTCTGTGCGGGAGTAATCTTCATTGTAGTAGCCCTCCTGTTTGCCTCCGCCGACATCCTCACGCTGATCTCCGTGGGGTTCTTCGGGGCGCTCCTTGTCTTTGTCGCGCTCGAGATGGGGCAGCACGCCTTAAAGACCACATCGCTTCCGCTCACCCTTCTCGTGGGCTTCCTTTCGCTTCTGGTCTCAATGACGGCAGCATTCGTGATCGGGATTGTTGTGGCGTACGTGATGCAGCGGGCGGGAGCCAGTCGGAAGGTTACCTGAAGATCAGGTTTCCGGGAACGCCCATCCTGGCTGGAAGAACCGTGAAACGTTCACAATATGAGTACATGAAGGTCATGTCCTGAACGCTCTCCCTGCCTTCAGGACCAGGTACCCGGTCCCTGGTTACGACAAGGCAGTGGCTGGTAAACTCCAACCGGGCAAAATGTCCTTGTATCACGAAACCCTGGTTTTTCACCACCAGATTATTAATCACAAATATCGATACTAACCTGAATTTGTTATGGGACTCATGCAGTGGTTCACGCCAAAGGACACGGTCTTTTTTGACCTGTTCGAACAGCAGGCAGCGATTGTGACGGAAGCAGCACACCAGCTGGTCATCCTGACAAAGGATTTCTCAGATGTGAAGGAGAAACGCCATGCAATCGAACTGCTCGAACATGACGGTGACCGGGTGACCCATGACATCTACGAGCGGCTGAACCGGACGCACCATCCACCGTTTGAACGTGCGGAGATCTCACGCCTTGCCGCGAGTCTTGACGAGGTGCTCGACTATATCGATGGATCTGCGGAAAAGATGCTCTATTACGGGATCGTGTCCCCGGACTCGTACATGGTGGAGCTCGCAAAACTGGTGCACCTGTCCGCAGTCGAGATCGAAGGCGCGGTGAAAAATATCAGGTCGACACGAGATCCCCGGTTCATACAGGAACGCTGTATCGAGATCAACCGGCTGGAGAACGTCGCTGATGATGTGCTCGCCGAAGCGATCACCACCCTTTTTTCCTCAAGCGATACTATGCACGTCATCAAGTACAAGGATATCTACGAATGGCTCGAGATCGCGACCGACAACTGTGAAGATGTCGCGAACGTGCTCTCGGATATCGCGTTCCTGCAGTCTGCATGAGTGGCACTGATATACCGGATCCTTTTTTATATGAAAACGGCTCGTGCCGTTTTCATGTGCTGTATGCATGTGTATCGAAAGTAAATATTTATCTTTTTTATGATTCGAGGGTATGGTTATCTACCGGGGTATTTAGTCCATTTACCGGGAGACCTGTGCACGATCGCATCTTTTCACAGGATCATTTGATCTCGATCCGTTCCCCGGTGATCATGTAATGGATATTCTCTGCCATCTTGCAGGCATGGTCGCCGGACCGTTCGAGATACCGGGCGACCATGATATTGTAGGTCGAGCGGGTGATGACCCGTGGATCCTCCATCATGAAGGTGATCGTTTCCCGGAAGATCGCATGCCAGAGGGCGTCGACGGTGTCGTCCCGGAGCGGGAAGTCTTTGATCAGATCAAGGTTTTCAGTCTTAAACGAGGCCACGGTATCATCGATCATGCCCATCACCAGTTCCGTCATGTGCGACATGGGAATCGGCTGGACAAAATCGGGCTGGTCTTTAAGGCGTTTCGTCATATTCGCGATGTCCTTCCCGTACCTCCCGATGCGTTCAGCAGCGGTGACCATCTTTAAGATGCAGACAATCACCCGCATATCCTTTGCCATCGGCTGGTGCAAAGCGATCAGCTGGTACGCACGGTCTTCAAGCCCTATGGTCTGCACCCGGAGCAGTCTCTTTTTAGAGACCACGTCCATCGCCTTTGTACAGTCCTGAACCAGCAGTGCATCCACCGCATCACTGATCATCTGCCGCGCCATCTGCACAAGCTCGATTGTGTCCTGTTTTAACCTGTCCAGTTCCGTATGAAATTTTTCTGCCATCGTATCCTCCTATCCAAACCGTCCGGTGATATAGTTCTCCGTCAGCGTCTCGTTCGGGTGCTCGAATATCTGGCTTGTCTGCCCGAACTCCACGAGTTTTCCGAGATACATAAAACCGGCATAATCACTCACTCTCGCCGCCTGTTGCATATTGTGGGTGACGATGATAACCGTGTATTCCTTTTTGAGCATCTCGATCAAGTTCTCGATCTTTGCGGTCGCAATCGGGTCCAGCGCCGAGCAGGGCTCGTCCATCAGGATCACTTCCGGTCCGACCGCGAGCGTCCGTGCGATGCAGAGCCGCTGCTGCTGCCCGCCGGAAAGCCCAAGTGCTGAATCGGCAAGCCGGTCCTTCACCTCCTCCCACAGGGCTGCGTGGCGCAGGCTTCGTTCGACAATCCTGTCCAGTTCTCTCTTATCCTTGACGCCGTGCACCTGCGGACCGTACGCGATGTTGTCGTAGACGGATTTCGGGAACGGGTTGGGTTTCTGGAAGACCATCCCCACCCGTTTCCGGAGCGAGACCACATCGGTTCCTGGCGCGTGGATATTCACCCCGTCAAGCAGGATCTCGCCTTCGATCTTCACGCAATCGATGAGATCGTTCAGCCGGTCAAAACAGCGCAGGAGCGTGGACTTCCCGCAGCCGGACGGACCGATCAGTGCGGTCACTTTGTTCCGCGGGATGTCGATGGAGATGTCCTGGAGCGCGTGCGTCTCAAGGTACCAGAGGTTGACGTGATGTACGGCAATAATTGGTGTATCCGGCATATTACCCTCGTATCTTGTTCTGGAAATGGTTTCTTACGACAATTGCCACCGAGTAGAACCCGATGACCATGATCAACAGGACAAGTGCAGTCCCATATTGGTTTGTCGATGCACCAGGCACATTCGTTGCAAGGATATACAGGTGGTACGGCAGCGCCATCACCGGCTGAAAGAGCGAGTCCGGCAGGAACCGGGAGGAGAAGATGCCCGCCGTGAACATGATCGGCGCTGTCTCTCCCGCCGCCCTCCCGATGGAGAGGATCGCACCGGTCACGATACCCGGGACTGCCGGGGGGAGGACAACCCTTCGGATCGTCTGCCACTTGGTGGCGCCTAAGGCGAGGCTTCCCTCCCGGAGCGACTGGGGGACATTTTTGAGCGACTCCTCGGTCGTGCGGATGACCGTCGGGAGCACCATGAGCGAGAGGGTGATCTGCCCGGCAAAGAGCGATACCCCCACGCCGAGGAAGAGGACAATGAAGGCAAACCCGAACAGCCCGAAGACGATCGAAGGTGTACCGTTGAGGAGGTCGACACCCGTCCGGATGAGCCGGGTGATCCTTCCTTCCCGCGTGTATTCCACGAGGTAGATCGCAGCCCCGACCCCGAGCGGGAGCGCGATCAGGATGGCGCCGGTCACGAGGTACAGTGTCCCGACAATTGCCGGGTAGATCCCTCCTGCCCTGCCGAGATCACGGGGTGGCTGGGTCAGAAACTCCCACGAGATAGCGGGAAGCCCGTTGATGACGATGTCCTGTAAGATGATGACAAGGATGGCGAGGACGACTACGGCTGAGCCGATAATCATGGCAAACGCGAGCTTCTCGATATGCTTTTGCGAGAGCTGTTCCCTGATATAATACCACGCAACTCCCGCGACGAGAAAGACTACTGCACACCACCAGGGCGTCACAACGAGAAGGAAGGTCATAACGACTGCGATACCGGCCACTTCGGCAAACCGTGTGAGAGACTTTTTTCTTTCGGGTGTGATGAGGGGCGTTCTCTTCTGTCTCCGCATCCCTCGCTCGCGCAGATGACACAGGATGGCGACCGCTGAAAGGTTGACGACGAGGGTGATTGCGAGAAGGACAATCGCGACGCCGAAGAGTGCGTTGTAGTGCAGGCTTCCCACCGACACCTCGCCCATCTCGATACCGAGTGTACCGGTGAGTGTCCGGATAGGCGAGAGCACGTTCCAGATCGGGTCCGGGATGATCGCCGCGTTACCGGCAACCATCATCACCGCCATGGTCTCTCCCACCGCTCTCCCGATACCGAGGATAATTGCGGCAGCGATACCGGAGAGAGCCGCAGGGACGATTACCCGTGCAATCGTCTGCCAGCGGGTGGCTCCGATCGCAAGCGATCCCTCCTTGAACTCGCGGGGCACGGAGCTGATTGCATCTTCGGAGACACTGATGATGGTAGGCAGCGCCATAATCCCGAGAAGGACGGACGCCGCAAGCCACGTTTCGCCGGTGGGAATGTCGAAGCTTATCCGGATGAAGTTCGTGAGGACGATAAGCCCGAAAAAGCCGTACACGACGGACGGGATGCCGGCGAGGAGCTCGATTGCTGGCTTGAGTATTTTTTTTACCCGCGGAGATGCGAGTTCAGAAATGTAGACGGCACAACCAATCGACAGAGGAACGGCAATAACCATCGCCCCGATGGTAACAAGGACCGTCCCGACGATGAGCGGGAAGATGCCATACGCAGGAACGACTGCCGTGGGAGTCCACGAGGTACCAAAGAGGAAATTAACAACACCGACCTGTTCAAAGATCGGGTAGCCGTCGCGGAGCAGGAAGAGGAGGATAACCGCAATAACGATCACTGCAAAGAAGGCGGAAAAGAAAAAGAGCGTCTTTGCGAATCGCTCTTTATATACGGAATAAGGATGTGTGCCCCCCGGAGCACCGGCAGTACATCGTTGCCCGATCTTCATCTTAACCGGCTCCGGGATTTTCATACACAATTTTCTCGGGTTTTGATTGGATTTTCCTTAACTGTTCATGCATTGAGCGTGATGTACCCCTCGTCAGTGACAATCTTCTGACCATCTGAACTGAGGATGTAATCAATAAAGGTTTTAGAAAGACCTGATGACTGCCCGTTTGTGATCACGTAGAGGGACCGGGATACCGGATAGGATTTGTCCTTGATGGTGCTTACGCCCGGTGCTACGATCTTCTGTGCATTGTACCAGACAGGTACGGCTTTGACATCCTTAGTCACAAACCCGATCGAAACGTACCCGATGGCACCCGGGGTCTGGGCGACGGTCTGGAGAACAGCTCCATTCGAGTTCTTTTCAAGCATCGTTTTTGTCGGGGTGGCTTTTAAGAGGACTGATTCATCGAAATACGTGCGGGTACCTGAAGCACTGTCGCGCCCGATGACAACTATCTGGTTGTTGGTGTTCGGGACGCCAGCACCGGTAATCTCTGTCCATTTGGTGATCTTGCCAAGATAGATGTCCCTGATCTGGTCAAGGGTGATATACTGTATCGTGTTTGCCGGGTTGACGATCACGGCGATTCCGTCCTGTGCAACCGGGATGACGACGAATCCGGGATACTTTTTCATCTCATCGGAGGTCACTTCACGGGACGACATCCCAATGTCCACGGTCTTTGCACCGATTGCCTGGATGCCGACACCGGACCCGCCACCGGAAATCTGGATGTCTGCTTCCGGGTGGGCGGTCATATACTGGTCAGCCGCTCGCTGTACGATCGGGAGGACTGTCGTTGAGCCGCTGATCGTAATGGTCTGCCGTTGTCCCGGTTTCGATTGGGCGGCAGTTGATACCTGTGCCACCGGCACAGTTGCCTGGCTGGATGTAACTGAATCAACGGCAGTTGTGACGGGCGCCCCGGTTGATACGGCTGATTTTGTTCCGCTGCCAAGACAACCTGCAACCACGATCGAGGCGATGAGCATGGCTACGAGACTCATGGTCAGGAAAAGGTACGAACGTTTGTGTGTCTTCATGGTGTTCCGACAACCACTTGTCCGGGGAAGGATATACCCTTTTTCGACATAGACTATAGTTAAATATAGTGGGAATAGAGAACAATAGTGTAGTAAAGAAAACCGGGGATGCATTGGATGGAGATCCGGAAAGTCCAGTTCACGGGCGGGTCATCGTATGTGATGACACTGCCGAAAGAATGGATAGAGTCGGAGAGAATCAAAAAAAATGATCCTATCGGTATCGAGATCCAGCCGGACGGGACATTACTCGTAACGAAGGCGACGGAACAGGAGCCTTTGCAGCGAATAAAAGAGTTTAGTCTCGAAGGAATTACGGAACCGGCGTACCTTTTCCGCTTGCTTATCGGTGCCTACATTTCCGGCTATACAACGATTATCATCCGGTCGAAGGACAGGTTTCCCCCGTTCGTCCGTATGGTGGTGCGGGACTTCACCCAGATGACGATCGGCCAGGAGGTGATCGAGGAGACGGACATGGCGATCACGATCAAAGACCTGCTCAATCCCACCGAGATGCCGTTTGCAAACACAATAAAGAGGATGTACGTGATCGTAAAAGCGATGCACGAGGATGCGATCACCGGCCTTGTCACGCGGAACCGTGCGCTGTTAAAGGATGTGACCGCATGCGACAACGACGTTGACCGCCTCCACTGGCTCATCGCACGGCAGGCAAACATGATCCTCACGCATGTCGCCCTCTCAAAAAAGATGGGACTGACGCCCGGTATGGCAGTCCACTACTATATCATCAGCCGGATCATCGAACGGATCGGTGACCACGCTGAGCGGATCGTGGACAGTGCAGGAACAATTCTCGATAAAGACCTTGACCCGGTAATCCTCGAAAAGATTGCAAAGGCGAGCACACTTTCCGTTGCCATCTTCGACCAGAGCATGGTCTCGTTCTTCAACAATGATATGAAGAGGTCGCACAGGAACATCGAGTCCGTGCAGGCGCTCGAATCGCTCTGCGGGGAGATTAGCAACCTTGTGCTGCAAGAGGAGACTTCGGATGCGATTGCACTTGGGTACATCACCGAGAGCGTGAAACGCGTCGGGGAGTATGCAGCCGATATCTCGGAGAACGTGATCAATTATCTGGTGGAAGAAGGGCAGTCAACGCGGAGGAGAACGACGGGTGCTTAATGGAAGCGAGGGTAATATTGTGCTCATCTGATCTCTCCAGTATGGGTAGGAACAAAAAAAATAAGGTTATTACTCAATAATCAGCCCCTAATGCGGTGAGAATTCAAATTATTAATCTATAGAATATTGTATTGAGGTGTCATGATCGCCCCCCTCTTGCGCCACCTGTCCCCCGAGGGGGACGGGGCGCATTGCGATGACCCCGAAACAGGTTATACAGCACCATCGCAAACGGGGGATACCCGAGCGGCGGGGGCGAGCTCCCGAGAGCGGATGTATCGTGCGTTTGATTTTTTGACTTTAAATTGAGTATTTTCTTTTCCCATTATCAATTTGGGGCTGATGTTTTACAATCACCAAAATGATTCATCCGGTAGTCTTAAACTGTCTGAATGCCATAACCGGTTACCGGGAAGGTTGAATTTCTGCCGTTCGAATGCCAGCAGTGCGGGGAGTGTTGCAGTCATCTTGGGCTCGTCCATATCATATACGAAGACCTTGGCGATAACCGGTTTATTGTGAACAACCAGTACACCGGTGAAAAGACCACGGTCGCTGTTGACCCGGACAAGATTGGACTCTTTCTTGACAGGAGCATATTTACCGAACGCCCCGAGGCGTGCCCGTTCTTCCGGTATGACGCAGTGACAGCGAAGGGCTGGTGTACTGTCCATCTCACCCGACCGGAGATCTGCCGGGACTATGGCTGCTGGCGACTCCTGATTCTTACACCCGAAGGGAAACGGGCCGGGCGGATCATGTGCGAGCGGCATCTCGCATCAGAGGATCCTGCCCTGACCCGGCTCTTTGAGGAGAGGATAAACTATGTGATTGAACCTGACGACGCAGCCTGGGATACGATGGTGATTTGCATCCTGACAACGGCGGGCTATACGGTGCGGACATAATCGTCCGGTGAAGTGCCGTATATTGGGGGCTTAACGGTATCCTTTTTTAAGGATAAGAACCTGCTATTTTGGCACTCTCGTCCCGTTATCAGGCGACTTTCACCACAAGAAGGGTAATATCATCTGACTGAGGTTCTTCACCCGTGAACTCCTGTACGTCAAGGATGATTTTGTGTGTGATATCACCTGCAGAGAGACTGCGGTTTGTGAGAATAATTCTTTGCAGCCGTTCTTCACCATAGAGTTCCTCCCGGATGTTCGTGGCTTCAGTCACGCCATCAGTAAAGAGTACGATGATATCCCCGGACTTGAGGGGAATGGTCGCTTTTTTGTAAAGGGAATCTTCCATAAGACCAAGTGCGATGCCTGTCGGCTCAAGTTCGGTGATGTGATCATCGTGTGAAGGAAGGACCATAGGGGAGTTATGTCCGGCGTTGACATACGTGAAGGTTTTTTGAGCCCGGTCAAGAACACCAAAAAATGCCGTAACGAACATGTTTGCCTTCTGTTCAGCGGTAATGATTGCATTTGTATCCCGTAAAATATCCTCGGGCATCTCGTGCCAGGCTGCATTCACCCGGATGATAACGATCGAGAGCGCCATGAATATCGCCGCGGGGAGTCCTTTTCCGGAAACGTCGGCAATAATAATTCCAACCTGTTCTTTTTTATCCCGCATCCTTGCGCCCGGGATAATATCATAGAAGTCGCCACCAACCACTTTTGCAGGAATGCTCATTGCCGCAATATCATATCCCGGCACTGGTTCGATAATATTGGGAAGGAAGCTCTCCTGTATCTGTGCGGCAATCTGGAGCTCGGTATTCTTCCGCTCCAGCTCTTCACTTTCCTTTTTGATCCTCCTGATCATCAGGTTGATGCTCTGTTCGAGTCTCGTGAACTCAGCGTTCATCATGCTCCTGATGGTATGGTCAAGTTTTCCCCGGGAGATGATCTCCACGTCTTCAACGATCTCGTTGATGGGTCGGGTGATAAGGCGTGCTGCCCCGTAGGCTGCAAGAATCCCAAGCACGACGGCGATAAACCCGAGCGAGAGATGGAAGACCAGAAGATCGTTGAGTTTCTTTACGAGGTTTTCGTCTGAGTACGTAAGCTCGGCAACCACACTCATGTCAGATGCCGACTCCCCTTCACCCAGGTTGACAAAGAGGTATTTTTTTGATATATGATGATCGGGAGAAACGGTTACATAGTCAGACCGTGTTGCAAGAACGGTATCGAGCATTCGCTCCTGCTCCGGATCAGGAGAAGGTGAACGGTACACTCCACCTTTGGTAAAGAGGTTTTTATGGACATCAAATACCTGGATGCTTTTAAGATTTGGGTTGACCGCCTCCAGTTTTTTCGCTGTATCGTAGTAGGAGAGGTCAGCCCGCTCGTTCTCAAAGGAACTGGAAGCGAGACCGAGCTCGAGCAGGTACCGGTGATCCGGGGTGGGCATAAACGCAAACTTTCTCATTTTTCCGGTCACGGTGGTTGCATTTGCATCCGCTACCGACCGAACGACCCTGTCTGCAGCAAACGAATCCCCGGCGAGAATCTTTGGCAACGCATGGCTGTAATCGGCAAATTTCGAGAGGTCAAGACCAAGGACTTCCGGCACCGTGGAACGGATGATCACACCGGATTCATTGATGACATAGACATCAAGATCGCCGTCGAAATTCTTGCCAAGGGAGTTTTTCAGACCCGTATAATTAATTTTTGAGAGATCTCCCTTGTTTTTTGCATATTCATCCAGGTAATCCTGGAATGCAACTGCCATCTTGTCATTGAGCGTACTGTCAAAAAGACCCAGACCCTGGTTTACGAGAAACATCGACTCCCTGATATTCAGTTCGGTATACTGCTGGAGATATGCGTCCTGGGTGATCGTATCCTGCTTTGCCTGCATATATGCAGTCGTGATGAGAAAACCGATCACAAGGAGAATAATGCAGACGATTATGAAAATGAGGTAATGGCGGAGGGACAATTGCCGGAACGGGAGGAGCATCTTTTTCCACATAGTATTCCTGCGATGATCGGTGCTTGTTGGTTGTTCATCTGCC
>Ga0315282_10000390_pt1 | contig 87547 bp, 86 predicted proteins | sample YL17G07_20_MG_FD_203693 | JGI IMG/M metagenome (GOLD analysis project Ga0315282, IMG submission 203693) | Sediment microbial communities from Yellowstone Lake, YNP, Wyoming, USA - YL17G07_20 | ecosystem: Environmental > Aquatic > Freshwater > Lake > Sediment | place: USA: Wyoming | collected...
GGTGAGTTGCTTACTTATCAAGTGCCGTTACTTCCTTGGAAGCTACCTAGGGGTAGACCTTCTGAGCGTTTGAAAGAGCTTATTAACCGATGGAATCTTTGACCACATTTTAATGTGGGGCTACCACCCAACTTTCAAAGTTGGAAAATAACGAATTCATTATCAGAAACCAAGATAAAATCTTGGGCTACTTTTAAATTTAATTCAGTGTTGATATTCAATTTTAAGGAGGCTGTCTTTTGAGCAAGATTCGTTTGGCAATTGTTGGCTGTGGCGTTATGGGCAACCGTCATCTGAATGGTTTACTGGAACTGACCAGATCAGAATTAAGCAGTTTTGATCTCGTTGCGGCTTGCGACCCCATTCATGAGAATGCCGAATTACTGGCTAAATATGCAGAGGAATCTCTTGGTAAAAAAGTGGCTATCGTTGAAAATATAGAAAATCTTGAAGCATTAGATGTTCATGCGCTGGACTTAACGGTGGTTCCATGGAAACATCATACAGTTGCGATGGAAGCCATGCAAAAAGGCTGGCACGTCATGGTGGAAAAACCTATGGGGCTGACAGTGAAGGCTTGCAAGCTCATGATGGAAACTGCTAATCAAACTAAGTGTATCTTGAGCGCTGCGGAGAATTTTCATTATGATCCAATGAACATAATAGGAAAGGAATTGCTGAAATCTGGAGTAATCGGAGCGCCCCGACTCATACTACATAACAACGTCGGAGGCGGTTCAGCGATAATTGTGACCCCATGGAGACATTATAAACAGGGCGGAGGACCTTTATTGGACGTTGGCGTTCATTATTCTTACGTCACCGAATACCTGATGGGTGAAGTCGAAAGCGTTTATGCACATACTCGTCTTCACGAACTTGTCCGTAGGAATAGCGCAGGAAAGACCCCTTCGGAAATGCAAGCGGATGCTGAAGATGCGTCTTATGCGGTGTTATCATTCAAAAACGGTGCAGTTGGGCAATATATAGAGGATCACGCAGGACACGGGCAGGAATTATGGCAAAGGCTTATCTACGGCTCAAAAGGCTCACTTAACCTTCCAAGTGATAGGTCAGGGAAACCCGTCTTTGCTACACTGGACGATAAAGGCACTATCAATGATGAACGTATACTTGAATTTATACCCGACTACCATCTCAATGATGTAACTGCAAAACTCTTTGGCGGAGAAAGAATATATCACTATGGTTTTCCTTTTTCTGAAATAGATAGCAAGCTTCTTGCTGTTGAGTATTATGACTTCGCAGAATCTATCTTGAAAGGACGATCTCCTAGCGTGAATTCTTATCAGGCAGCAAGATCTGTTGGATTAATCTATGCAATGCTTGAATCTGCAAGGCTTGGACGATCTGTAACAATGGATGAGATAATGAATGAGAAAGTTACCACTTATCAGGATGAAATAAACGATATTATCGGATTATGAGGAATAGATATGAAAATCGCTTATGGAACTTATGCTACCCCAATGATGACTACTAAGGACTCACTACACATGATGGCAAGCATGGGATATGAGGGCGTGGAAATAGCCATCAGTCCAAAGCATATTATGCCGGAAAATTTTGACCGCTTACAACGCCAGATTTTGAGTAATGTTCTCGATGAGTCTGGATTAGAAGTTCCCGGATTTCTTATGCTTGGTTCTGCATTGCCCAATGACAAGCAGTCTCACAATAAAAGGCTTGATCTGACAAAGTGGGTTATAGAGCTTGCTAGAGATATTGGCGTTAAACGCACTCCCGTAATCAGTACGGGTTCAGGCGGGAGTAGTGCAAACTGGGATGAGAAAAAAGATGATCTCGCCCGCTCTCTGGATGATTATGCAAAAGTAGCATCTGATGAAGGGGCAATAATCGCAGTTGAACCGCACTTTAATGCTATGGTGGATAGATCGGAAAGGGCTATCTGGTTGATGAAAACTCTGGATAACCCTTACATAAGACTACATTTTGACATTGTACATATTTTTTTAGCGAAAGAACCAATAACAGAGGCTGTGCATAAACTGGTGCCTTATACTGCACACACTCACGTCACAGATGCCAAAATTTTGGAAAACGGATTCGAGCTTGTCTTACTGGGTCAAGGACAACTCGATTGCGTTGAATATATAAAGGCAATGAAAGATGCCGAGTGGACTGATTTTATAACAGTCGAGGTTAGCGCTATGGTCTGGTCAAAGGAGGGATATGACCCGATATCTGCGGCGTCGCTTTCTTATGACGTTATAAGCAAAGCCTTTGACACTGCAGGGGTATCAAGGCAATGAAAAATCTAAAAAACGAAAAGAAAATTAGTCTTCAATCAGTGGAACATGATGCTGACAGAAGAGAATTCATAATAAAATCGGCTAAAGATATAGGTGTCTGCGGATTTGCTATATACGAGTTGGCACGGATTATCAAAGAGGATATAGTTCAGGAAATAACTGATAACGTAAAAAAGGCAGTAGACGATCTAAAAAACGATTTTAAGAAATCTGTCTGATTTAATCCTGCGGTCTGCGTATTCCGCACTTGGTCATCTTTTTATAAAGATGGCTGCGTTCAAGATTTAAGTGCTGTGCGGTAAGGCTCACGTTCCAGTTGTTAGCTTCTAATGCGGATAAGATGAGTTCTTTTTCTGACTGGCTAACCATGTCCTTCAATCCTTGCTCTGTCAAGGTCTTTGGTTTTTCGGGTTTTCTTATTCCCAACGCCCAGTTTACGTCAACTTCCACAATTTCATCGTGATCAACCATGATTAACATTTGCTCTATTGCGTTCTCTAGTTGCCTCACGTTCCCGGGCCAATTGTAGTTCATCAATGCCTCTATGGCATCGGATGAAAAGCGTTTGGGCTTTCTGCCCGATTTTTTGCAAAATTCGCTCACAAAATAAGTGACGAGTTCTGGTATATCCTCTTTGTGTTCACGCAAAGGTGGGACATAGATCGGAATCACATTCAAACGGTAGTATAGATCCTCACGAAAGTTGCCTTCCTGTATTTCTTCCTGTAAATCCTTGTTTGTAGCGGCTATGATTCTAACGTCAACTTTAATTACTTTTTGGCTACCGACTCTTTGAATTTCGCCATCCTGAAGAACACGAAGAACCTTAGCCTGCGTCTTTTGGCTCATGTCGCCTATTTCATCCAGAAATATCGTTCCCCCGTCAGCAAGTTCAAACTTTCCGATAAGCTGGTTTATTGCACCGGTGAAAGACCCTTTTTCATGTCCGAATAACTCGCTTTCGATAAGCTCCTCCGGGATAGCGGCGCAATTGACTTTTACAAATGGCATATCCCAGCGCGGGCTGTTCTGGTGTATTGCGTGTGCCACCAGTTCCTTTCCCGTGCCATTCTCTCCATATATGAGCGCCCTTCCGTCACTGGGACCTGCTTTTTTTATCTGAGCAAGGAGTTCCTGCATTGCAAGGCTTGAACCTATGATGTTATACTTTTCTTTAAGCTGTTCACGTAATTCAGTATTCTCTACCCGAAGCTTTGAGAATGCCAATCCGTTCCTTATCTTGACAAGGACAGGCTCAAGGTCAATTCCTTCCCTTCCCTTTTCGATGAAATCATAAGCGCCGATTTTGATTGCATTCACAGCTTTATCAATAGTAGCCTGAGCAGACATCATAATGACAGGAAGGTCTGGTCGTAAATCCTTTATCTTTCTCAATGTTTCTATCCCATCTATACCCGGCATAAGGACATCAAGCATGACAAGATCTACTTCATTGTTTGCGATAACCTGCAATCCCTCAAGCCCGCTATTTGCCGTTAAGACACTATATCCTTCCATTTTTAATTCAAGTGAGATAGATTTCAGAATATTTTTTTGATCATCAACAAGCAAAATAGTATTCATATATAATCACACATCCATCTACATATTTAAGTGCGATTTCGCAGACGTAAAGCCACGACTACCAAAATGTTAGACTACTGGTCAACCAGATTAATTTTTCGTCTTATAAAAAATATGATTGTAGGTTGGGTCGAAGCATGAGACCCAACTTTGATAATATTATGTTGGGTTTCGTTCCTCAACCCAACCTACTTTTGAGATTCATAAGTTGAATAATTAATTTGGGACCACTACTGGCAGGGAGATGATAAATTTTGTTCCAACGTTCTCTTGGCTTTCAACTTCAATGGCGCCATTGTGATCTGTGATCACCCTGTGGACAACAGCCATTCCAAGACCTGTTCCGCTTTCCTTTGTCGTAAAATATGGCTGAAAAATTTTTTCCTGAACTTCGAGAGGCATACCGATACCCGTATCTGCAAAAGTCACCTTTACAAATTCTGGCTGATCGCTTGACGAAGTGGAGATACTAAGTTTTCCGCCACCTGGCATAGCTTGTACGGCGTTGGTAATGATATTTATAAACGCCCTCGAAAGTTGCTCTTTATCCCCCTGTATCTTTGGAATGTTCTGCGCTAACTCAATTTTGATCTCAACTTTTTCGGTACTACCTGTATAAAGTGCGAGAGTGTCTTTCATAACTTCGTTAAGATCACATTCTTCTAATTTCGGTTTTGGCATACGGGCAAATTGACTAAACTCATCAACTATTTTCCTGAGACTTTCCACTTCTTCAGCTATTGTTTCGGTACATTCATCAAATATGCTTTCAAAATCATTTCTATTCGATTGATATGCTCGTTTAAGGCTTCTTATTGAGCTTTGTATGGGCCACAGCGGATTCTTTATTTCGTGTGCCATCGTTCTGGCAACGTCCTGCCAAGCGGCGATGCGTTCCGCAGAGATCGCCCTTTCACGATTTTCTTTCAAAGACACAGTCATGTCGTTGACGGAATCAACCAGAAATTTTACTTCACCCTGAGCATCCGTCTTGATCCTGTGATCAAGGTTTCCGCTTGCGATAACACCAACACCATCAACTAAATCCTGTATGGGTTTTGTGACACTTTTAGAGATGAAATATCCAGCAACGTAAGCAGAAAATATGCCGGCGAGTGCCACTCCAAAAAGAGAGCGGATAAGCACCTTCTGGATTTGCTTTGATTGGGTATCAGAGAACATCGCTATAATCGCCCCAAGCTGTGTGTTTTTGTATGACATAAGAGGAATCACGCCGGCGGTATACTCTTTTTTGTTTATCTGAATCTCTGGCAGTTCGATCTCTTCTTGATCAGGATTGCGAAACCACTTCAGCCAATTGCGCTTCTGTGATTGTCTGAGTTGAGTATTGACTTTTGATACCGCAGAATGTTTAGCGTTCTGCTTCGGAGAATCGTCTTCGCTAGAAGGCTGGGCGATCTTCATGAGTTTATCTTTCAGGGCATCTACCGAAACGTCTGTACCATGAATAACGCTGGGAATGTTGCCCTGTAGCAAAAATATGTAGTCTGCGCCCGTTCCACCAAGTTTAAGCTGATCTTTCAGGTAATAACCGCCAACGACAAATGCAAGAACCTTTCCTCTAGCAGGTACAGGCGAGATAAATTCCACCGACAGCCTATTGCCGGAGCGTATACGCAATGTTGGCTCTTTAATTCTGTTTTTGGCAAGTCTTAGTGCTTCCTTATCGTTGATCCCGAAACGTGCCGGATCATGCGCGCTGGCAACTATCATACCATCCGCGCTTCCAAGCTCTAGAATATCCATGCTTGTACCTCCGCCTATCTGCCGCCAAGTGTCCCGGACAGTTTCAACTGCGTTGAGTGCGTGTACAATCTCGGCGCTATACGATTTTACTACTCTTGATACCTCGTTATTTGCGCGTTCACCAAGCAATTTGTATTCGTTGTCTATCACATTCCGCAGGTTATCTACGTCTTGCTGATGCACTTTGCTGAAGCTGTTGTTGATAAGGAAACTAGCCGCAACAATGACTGAACCCATCAGGAAAAGGAAGATAGTGCCATATACAATTATAATTCTCGTTCGTAGTTTCATACCTTCAAATCCTCAAACGCATTACCAAATATACCATAACCACAGTAGACAATCAACGTCTGTAATGATTCGCAAAACTATATTATTTTAGGTGAAGGAGATACATATCGTCAAACTGAAGCACACCATTTAGTTCTGAATTTGATAAATTCTGTAATTCTGGTTTTTGAAGTATATTTGTGTTCTTATAGAAAAGCGGTACGTAGATATTGGTATCGAGTATATTTTTATCTTTTGGTAACAGCGGGATAATTTGTAGTGCGAGATAATATGATTTACCGTTTAGAGCTTGCTGGAAGTCCTGACGATTCATCGGATCAACACTCACTCCGACTCCGATCTTCATCAGGTCGAAAGTGATCCGATCTGCGATCTTCACAGCATCGTAGTCTGAGTCCAGAAATGTGAGCTTTATGGGCTTGCCTTGAAATTCAACAGCCAGTTTTCTTGCCTTTTCTGGCTGATAATCACTGATTACTGAACTTCCTTGACTATATAGCATCTTGAGAATTGATTTAACGTCAATTCCATATTTCAACACATCAACTAGCTTTGTTTTTCCAGGAAATGATTTTTTATTTATCTGAAGACAGGCAAGCTGATTATTTGCTATGCTGGACAACTGAGATGACCATTCAGGATCATTCTTGAACTTGATAAACTCTATGCTGGGAACTTCCAGACAATCCAGTTCATCTGTCTCGAAATGCAAAAGGGCAGTCTCAAAGTCTGAGGCATATATAATCACTATGCCGTCCAGATATGGGCGGCCCAGTATGTATTCTCCATAAGCTTCAAGATGAAGAATCTCACCTTCTGCACCTGTCGAAGACCCGCATTTGAATGGCCCGGAACCAACAGGATGCTGACTAAAATCACTCTTTTGCACTGACTCTTTGGGAACTATCCACCCAGCCGGGGTGGTCAGACTCTCCAAAAATAAGCTATCAGCTTGATCTAGTGAAACCTCTATACTGTTCTCGTCCAACACCTTTAGCCCTGAAACGTCATTTGCCTTTTCAGAACGAAAGCTATCAGCGCCAGAGATAAGTCTTAGTTTAGACTGTTCCAGAATACTCCTATCGGCAAATTTAAGAGAACGTTCCCATGAAAATTTTACGTCGCTGGCAGTAACTTTTCTGCCATTATGGAACTCCGCTGACTCAGCAATGTGAAATGTGTAGACCTTCTGGTCCTCTGATATTTCCCATGATGAAGCCAGACAAGGAAGTATTGAACCGTTCTGACCACACCTTACTAACCCATCGAATATACTATCAGAGATGCAATATTCAGTAAATGTGAGAATTTTGATGGGGTCTAAAGTGATAGAGTTTTGAAAAATTGCATATCTCATAACACCGCCATATTTTGGTAGGGTGGCGGCATTAACGTTAGAAATGAATGCACCGACTAGCAGAAGAATCAGCATTTTCACTCTATTTGAGTTCATCTTGATACTCCTGAATTCCTACTGCTTCGTTTTTTAACCGTGATCGTGATCATGGTCATCATGATCGTGAGAGTCTTCTGATGCGTGCCTGAAATCACACAGCAGTGAATCCATACACGCAGTTTCACCACACTCAAGCTGGATCGTTGTATGAGCGATCCTGAACTTTTCTTTTAGCATATTGCCAATGGAAGTGAGTGTGTTTTGCATAGCTTTTATGCTTTGAGCGTCTACAAATACGTGAGCGCTCAATGCGGCATAATCTGAGCGTATGCTCCAGATGTGCAGGTCGTGAACATCTTTGACAAAGCTGAGTTTCTTGATCTCGTTAGACACTTCATCTATATTAATATTTTTCGGAGTGCCTTCTAGCATTATGTGAAGCGCCTCACGGGTTATTCTGATAGAACCCCAAAGTATGACCAAGCCGATGGCAAAACTCAATATTGGGTCAACCAGATACCATTTAGTGAGACTCATAATCACTCCGCCAATTATGACTCCCGCAGACGACAGTGCATCACCAATTACGTGCAGGAACGCACTCTTGACGTTAAGGTTATCATGGCTTTCTCTCATGAAGATCATAGCGACAACAACATTCACTATTAATCCTACTGCCGCTATTATGAGCATCTCAAGGCTTTTAACTGGTTCCGGGTTCATCAAGCGAAGTGTCGCTTCGTAGAATATCCATACGGAAACGACTATTAATGAAATTCCATTAACAAAAGCGGCAAACACCTCAGCTCGATGATAGCCATAGGTTCGCCTGTTGCTGGCAGGTAGGGTAGTCAGGTATATTGCGACCCAGCTTAGAACTAAGGCAAATATATCTGCAAAGACGTGCGCCGCATCGCTGAGTAGTGCAAGGCTATTTGTCAATATACCTCCAACGATTTCAGCGATAAGGATCGCAAATGTCAGTCCGACAGCTATCCGAAACTTTCCCTGAAGGTGACCGCGCGTATGATCATGTTCGTGCATAAGTGCGCCTCATGTTAGTAGTTAATCTTTTTTATCCGATTTATCTGATTTATCTGAACTGCCAGATGGAATTTTATCCAAATCTTTATCCTTTTTAGCCTCTTTCTTGTAATTTTCACTGCGATAGTCTGTAATATAAAAACCCGAACCTTTGAATATAACCCCGGCTCCGGCGCCGATCAGTCTTTTGACGTGACAGCCACACTTGGGACATTCCTTTATATGTTCAGCCTTAATGCTCTGAAATAATTCAAATGTATGACCACATACCTCACATTCGTATTCGTAGGTCGGCATGATAAGAAAAACCTCCAATTATCGAAAATAAACGGCTTTCAATATTTAGTCTTTTAAGTCTGCAATTGTTAATAAAAAATATTATACTATAATTTTACTTTCTATATATGCTTATGTCAAGCATAAAGACTTGCGTAGCTATGGATACTTTTGATAAAATGTGGATGTGAAGTTATTATTCATTCAAAGTAGTCCAAGTATTCATAATCACCCATCAAATAAATAAGGAGTCAAAATTTCATGCCAACTAATGAAGAAAAACAAGCAGTCTGGCAAGCATATTATAATCGCAAACCTACAAGGGTGCCAGTTACTTATGGCGTCAACCCTCGTGTTGTGCTTTTTAATTCAGAATGGAATCCCAAAGGCATCACGTTTGAAGATTACTTCAATAAGGCTTCTGCTCTTATGGAGATTCAGCTACAATTCATGGAGTTTCAGACCCAATATCTAAACCAATACTGTGATAGATCACTTGGCCGTCCCAAAGAGTTTGCTTTTTACGTTGACAGCCAGAATTCTTATGACTCATTATATTTTGGAACGCCAATTGAATTTCGTGATGGAGAAGTCGCTGACACCGTACCAATACTTGCTGGTTCCGACAAGTACCGTATATTTGATATGGACGTTGAGCATCCTATGGATAACCCTTATGTTAAGCACAGCCTTCGCCGCTACGAGGACATCAAGTCTGCAATATCATCGCTGTCTTATCACGATATGACTTTCAGTGTGAATCCACCAATAATTGGTTTTGATGGACATCTAACAATCGCAACATGCCTGCGCGGGTCTGAGCTTTACAGCGATATTTACGAGGACCCTGATTATTTTAATCGTCTGCTGAGTTTTATCCATAATGCAGTAATCATCCGTAATCGTGCTATTGCCGAATATTTCGGGCATAAAGCCTTTAATGGAAATAGCGGAGGGTACGCTGATGATTCGATTCAGCTAATATCTACGAAAACTTATAAGGAGATGGTATTACCATTCCATAGAACGTGGTATGCCCTTTGGTCAGTGGAAGGCCCTCACAGCATGCATCTGTGTGGTGATGCGACGAGGCATTTCCCAATCATACACGAGGAATTGCACGTCAATAGCTTCGATACAGGCTTTCCGGTTGACTTTAGCTGGTTACACAAAGTATTAGGTAATGACGTTGAGATATTGGGAGGACCTGAGGTTGGTATTTTGTTGAACGGTACGAGTGAACAGGTATACGAACGCACAAAAGAAATACTCAAGTCTGGCATCATGGAAGGTGGTAGGTTCATTTTACGAGATGCAAATAACCTTCCCCCGAACGTTCCCGAAGAAAACCTTGCGGCAATGTATAATTGCTGTTTGGAACATGGAAACTATTAATTGATTCTAACTGAAGCATGTTATACGTGAACTAGACAATGACATACTAAACAAAAACAATATCCATTGCTAAATGTCGTCTTCGTTTAGAGCTTGGGTTTTCCAGTTGCCAAAGAAGTTAGATCACGTATAATTTTGCCAAAGCTGATGAATATAACGAAAAATTCTAGCCTGCCCAGAAACATACCCAATGTCTCTGTCCATAGTACCAAAGGTGGCGCAGATGCAACTGATACTCCACATGAAATACCAACGGTACTTAATGCAGAAGCAAATTCAAACATAGCCTCGTTAAGCTTATAGCCATGCGCCGCTATAATTGCTGTGCCTACAACATATATAAATATATAAAGAGAAACAAAGCTAATTAGTTGCCTTAATAATTCACCGCTAATGTATTCTTTCTGATCTCCCCGCCAGTGGTAATTCTCAATAATCGCATTTTTTGGCAGAAACGCGCGCTTTATCTCCCATATAAAGGATTTAAATAAAAGGTATACCCTGTATTGCTTAATTCCACCAGCGGTTGAGCAAGTTCCACCGCCTATAATCATTAATAATATCAATATGAGATAACCAAATGAGTTCCATTCGGTGTAAACTGTACTCATAAATCCAGTCGTTGTTAGAGCGGTGACGACTTCAACGATAGCTACTCTGGCGCTTTTTCCAAATGTAGGATATATGGTATTACTAACCAGAAAATATACAAGTACTATACAAATAGGGATCAAAGTTGCCATCGCTTTCACTTCATCATTGCGATATACAGCCTTAAACTTTCCCCGAACCAGAAAATATACTGTCAGGAAATTCATATTTCCAAGAATCATCACTGGAACTGATACTAAATCAATCGCAGTAGAATCCCAGAAAGCTATGTTCTCAGACTTTGTAGAGAACCCCCCCGTTGAGATAGCTGTAAAGGAGTGGTTTATGGCATCAAAGAAATTCATTCCAGCAACCTTAAACAAAATTATGCCTAACACAGCATATCCTGCATAGAGAATTACAACACGTTTGATTGAGCCACGTACATGCGGGGCAAGTTGTTCCGTCCTGCCTTCTGCTATAGTTAATCCGGCGCCAGTCGGGCCTGTGATAGCGGCAAGTGTTATGATAGCCAAACCCGCGCCGCCTATTAACTGCGTAATGCTGCGCCAGAGCAGAACCATATTCGGCGCCTTAGCAACGTCAACAACGGATAATCCTGTTGTAGTCCATCCACTGACAGATTCAAATACCGCTTGTGTGAAGTTAAGCCCAAGTATAGACATAAATGGAAATCCTGCAAATACAGATGCTATTGCCCAACTTAGCAGAACAACAACCCCACCGTCCTGTATTGTTAGCGATGTAGGAATGCGAGATCGAAGTAATCTCCACAATGCACCGCCAACACCAAACAACACAAGTGCAGGAATAAGAAAATCTTTGGCGTATATCCATTCATTGTGCCATGCAAATAAAACAAAAAGCGGGGTAAGCATCAATGCCCCTACCATGACCATAATCATGCCTGTATTTGACAGTATTGCTCGATAGTGTTCCCAAAGAATTAAGCGCGTTTGCATAGATCCTCCAATTACTTTTTCTCTCCAGTCAACATTCTGATGGTCTCTGCATAGTTATCTGGCATTGTTATGACAAAGAGACGATCTCCCAGATACAGAACAGTATCCCCTTTTGGCACAATGGGCTGTCCCTGACGTAGTATATAAGCTAAAAGCGAGTTTAGTGGAAATGTGATGTCTCGTATCTGTTTCTGAATCACCGGCGATGTTCCTGTCAGTTCAATCTCTGTAATATTTAGCTTTCCCTCACAAGCAGTAATCAGATTAGTAATATCCCCAAAACCGACTCTCCGTTCCATCAAGTTAGATAGAATACTGGCAGTAGAGATGGCAGTTACACCCAATTGTTTAAAGACTTCCTCGTTATCAGGGTCATTCACTAATGCTAGAGTTTGTGGAACCTTAAAGTGTAAAGATGCTATCTGGCAGATTGCAAGATTATCATGGTCGTTAGGAGTCACAGCTAGAACAGCGTCCATAAGATTGGTCTCTGCTTCTTCAAGAACTGATGGATCACTCCAATCACCCTGTATAGACACAATTTTTAACTGTCTTGCAGACCATACACTTTCATCTTGATCACGATTAATAACTGTAACTTTATGTCCTTTAGATATGAATGTTCGACAAAGGAAGTAGACAGTCTTACCTCCGCCTGCTATAAGGATATTCATTATTAACTTCCTCTCTCATTAACAGTTAGGAATTCTGCCACTGACTCAAGAAATAATTCAGTAGCTATTGACGTTGGGCTTATAGCTTCTATATCAAAATCCTTATAGATACGCTCACGCTTTGGCTCAAATACTCGTGCCATTACCTTTGGTACGTGGAAGATTTTTTTTGCCACTTGAGAGACCATAAGATTCACGTTATCGTCACGGGTAGTAGCAATAAAAACGTCTGCTTCTTCAATTTTGGCTTCTTTTAGAACGGTAAATTCCGTAGCATCACCTACCATTCGGAATCCGCTATATTCAGCAGAAAGGGCATTGAATGCAGAATCACGATTGTCAATAACCACAACGCTGTGGCCTTTTCCGCTTAACCTGTTGGCAAGAAGCGAGCCTAAACGACCACATCCTACTATAAGGATAAAAAGATTCTTATGCAACATTATTAACTGTTCTCCCTCTATCATTTGACTAGATCAATGTTAATGACTTTTTTAACGATTTCTGATCACAAAATCATTTATATATGGTAACTTCTCACGCAACTCATCACCATATTGTTTCGCCTTGTCTATGCTGTCAAAATCCCCAATAGTTACATGACAAAGAGTTTTCCCTTGATTGGATTCCTTTATCAATTGCGGTTCATAACCTGATGACTTGAGAGAATCAAAAAGCTTTTTTGCATTTTCGATGGAACTAAAAGTACCGACTTTAACCGTATATTTTAATCCCTTGGGAACTTCTGGTTTATCAATAGTTGAGCTTTGAGCAACCGAAGATAATGGCTCTTCATTTGTTTTTGCAGTTTGAGTTGTATTTATACTGCCATCGTTTTCCTGTTTCGCTTGATTTGCATTTTGCTTGCCCGTGGGAGCATTTAGCCTTTTAACGACTGAATTTACGGCATCCTGTGACTTTTCCTTTAAGTTTGCCGTGACTTTTGACGAATCAATATTCTCAATATTATCTTTCAGCTTTGAAAGCAATATTGTCTCGTTTAACTCTTGCGATTCTCGTTCAGCATTGATAACCCTATTTTTACCAACATAAACCCCGATAAAAAATACTATCGTCAGAGTAAAAGTAGCTATAAGCATGGCAGCTATAATCTGCCATAAGGTAACTTCATAAACTCCCCGACGTTTTTTAACCTTCAATTGCATCAACTCCATCAAAGAGCTTGATAAAAGGAATATTATTTAGCTAACTAGCAATGCTAAAAACGTCCCTTAAGTACCAGTAAAGGTAAATCTTTGCCAACTTTATCATTTTTGTCTAACAACACTGTGCCTGAGTATGGTAGCATCTTGCTCTCAAAGCTAGAAGTATGAGCAGGAAAATATACAACATTCCACTCATCAATTGGTTGCTATGGGATTACTCCATGCGGTCCTTCCGTTTTTGTCAAAACATTCAATTCGGATATAGCGTTCACCTCCCCTTATTTGGTACTCCGCCCCTGTGATTGATCCGGTATCTTTTGCGGCAAAACTTTCGCCGTTATGAGCGTTTGCGATGAAGTTTATGATCTTTACTTCAGAGGTTGATACTGATATTTTCCCATCCTGTATTGAAATGTCATGGATAACAGGCCCATTGCTGGAATAGAAGTATCCTGATTTTATAGCGTGCATAACGTTAGATTCTGTTAATTCGGGCATTTTTGCCATAATCCATGCGGCACAGATATCAATAGGACGATGATTATTAAAATGCTGATGTGCATCATCCACAGCTATCCCCCACGTAAGTTTCCCTTTGCAAAGTAGATCGTCCCAATGAACAACTGAATGTCCTTTGGCAATGCTGAAATAGCATGTGCTGTTGAATATCTCTATTCCAAGATGACCACTCAGATTGGTTAAGTCATCGGCTGTTAGACCTGACCAATACGGATGAGCAACAACGACTTCTGCCCCTTTCGAGCGCAATAGGTCTATAAGTTCCTGCGCATTTGATGCCAATCCAGAGGAAACAGGCTTTTTCAGGTTCAGTGCGACAATGTGATAATGGTATCCGAGTTCGGTCGGGCCAATGTCAAGTTCTTCACCGCTCAAAGCAAGAAAGCCTTTCTTTGAAAGACCAGAAATATCGGTTACTTTCCAGTGATCTGTTATAAACAGAAAATCATATCCTTTTGATATGTATTCATCAACGACCCGATCTGGAGACCATGCGCCATCTGAGTTTGTCGTGTGAGTGTGAAGATTGCCTTTATACCATTTTCCCTCGATCTTAAAAGGGTTTTCAAGGAACATAATTACCTCCGAAGTATATTTTGGAGTGCGTAAGCGCAGTTTAACGTATGCTGAAGTTCTGCTTCAGCACTCCATAACTCTTTCTTATCTATGACTCGTATTTATCAACGCACATTATATCCATCAATGCTTTTCTCGGCCTGGGACCTGGGGTTTCGGCTGGATATCCTAACGGTGTTAATGCAACCACTCTCATACCATCTGGCACTCCAAGAGCCTTTTTCGCAGTGGCTTCGTCAAAAAAACCTATCCAGCAGGTTCCAAGCCCTCTTTCCGCCGCCGCAAGCATTATATGCTCCATAGAGATACCGATATCTAGCATATAATATCGCTGATCATTTTTTACCCCGGGTTTTGACGGGTCTGCACAGGCGGCTATTATGACCGGCGCGTGGGCTATCCAGTTATTACCTGCTGTCGCCAGTTCGTCTTTAACTTTCTTATCCTTGACGATTATGAATTTCCAGCACTGGCTGTTTGCCCAAGAAGGTGCAAGCCTTGCCGCCTCGATGATGTAATTAATTTCTGCATCTGGAACCGGGTCTGATAGATATTTTCTGATGCTTCTTCTTTTAGAGATAACTTCCATGAATTCCATATATCATAATCTCCTCTCTACTGGTTGAATTAGTTTTTTAGGTGGAATGCACCCATAAAAACGGACACTAAATTAATACAGCCTCATTATTCGTTATGAATCTTGACTTGCTCTTTCTTTCCGGTTTCCCGTGATTTTAGTGCGGAATCAAGAATTTCGATTGTTCGTAATCCCTCAAGTTCACTTGCGAATAGCGGGATATCATTCTCAATGGCTGATATGAGATTGAGATAGCCTTCTGCTCTTGCAGGCACTTCACTCTTCGCTGTAACTTCACGATCACCATTTGGAGTATGGATCTCATCACTTTGGGATCAAGCGTTACCACAGCGTTACGGCATGCAATATGTGTGGATTGATAACCCAACGGCACGTTTGGCGGGAACGACCATGACTTTGTGAACTCACCAAATCCACCGCTTTCGTATTGTACCAGCATCGTTGCCTGATCATCGCTTTTGACACGTCCTGTGACAGCAGCGCCCATGTAGCAGATTTCTTTTGCCTCTGAACCCATACACGCTCGTGCAAGCTCAATGAAATGGATCGAATAATCGAATATTGGTCCACCACTCTTTTCTATATCGTGCATCCAGTGATCAAGAGGAACCCATCCATAAGGTCCCGATAGGTTAGTATGGACGAAAGCTAACGGGTCGCCTAATTCACCTGATTGAATAATCTTAACAAGTTCTCGATATACTGGACTCACTGCACGGGCAAACGGGACAAAGCATTTCACACCGCTTTTTCTTACGTTTCGGAAAATGCTCAGAGCGTCCTCTATGGTTTTTGCCATAGGTTTCTCTACAGTCAGGTGCTTGCCTGCTTCACATGCCTTTTTCACATATTCCGCCCTTGCAAAAGGAGGAGTTGCTATGGTGACAATATCAACGTCAGGCGATTCAAAGATGGCGTCAGGTTGATCTATCGCTTTAGCGCCTGTTTTGTTTGCCGCATCAACAGCAAGCTGTTTATTAACGTCATATACATATAATACTTTAGTATCATTTGGAATATGTCTAAGCCCATCATTCCAGTGACCTATGTTCCATATCACACCACAACCGATAACGCCTATGCCGTAACATTTCTTGCTCATAATTTCCTCCCTCAATTTTACAGAGCGCCAATAAAGTTATTCACTATATTGCTAAAAGAGCAAATTTGGGATCAATAGCTTTTTCTTCATTATAGATTAAAAATGTGCTATAATCAGTTTAGCATATTTGTAGGTAAAAGAGAAAGGATTAATTCAATCATCTTTTAGGTTTTAGTAAGGATCGGGGAGGTGACTTGATATAAATCAGATACAAAAGACAGCATTGGTATTGCCTAGCGGTGCAATGATGGGATCATACCAATGCGGTGTTTTAAAGGCTTTTAGACAGCATAATCTCGAATTCGACGTCCTTGTCGGCTCCAGCGCAGGGGCTTATAATGGCATTAGATACCTTTCTAACCAGATGGATATATGCGAAAAAATATACGTTGATGATCTGACAAACGGTCGGTTTATAAAAAAGTGGAATTTCTTGATACCAGGTCGAAACTTTATGGATCTTGATTATCTTATAGATGAGGTATGCCATTGGGAGTCAAGGTTAATAGATATGGATGAAGTTCAAAAGTCAAAGTCAGATTTTTTTATAACCGCCTTTGAACTCGATACTATGACCACAAGGTTTTTTGATGCCAAGAAGCACGATATTCTACTCTTGTTGAAAGCTACTGCGGCGATACCTTATGCTTATTCCCGTAGAGTTATTATCAACGGTAAAATATACCTTGATGGCGGGTTACTTGAACCTATACCTATAAGCAAAGCTATTGAGCTTGGGTGTAAAAAAATATACGTTGTATTAAACACTGCCGCCAGTAATTCAAAAAAATCTCAAAACCAAGAATTCCTGTCAAAGTTACCGGGGAAAATACCAAAAATTATGGCTAAACACCACAGGATCAAAAAGGAGATAAACGATTTTCTATATCAACCGCATGACGATTTTGATATAATAGTTATACGCCCACAGAAACCGATCCCTGCAACTCGATTCACTACTGACAGGGAGATAATTCAATCCTGTGTGGATATTGGGTATCGAGATGGTTTGGATCTTATAAATAAATTTAGCCATGATTGACACAGAATAAAGAGAATATTCTAATTCAATATTAACATCCAAGTATCAAGTATTTTTCTGTGAAAATCCGTGTTTCATTCGTGGCTGATAAAAAGGTAATTATAAATGAGCAAGGTTTTAGTTCTGGATTGCGAAGATTATGAGTCAGTTGGGGATAACATTAGTAAGATTTTCGATACATTCCCGATTCAATGGAAAGGTAAAAGCGTTTTATTGAAACCCAACATGCTTAATGGACGCTCCCCTGAGCAGGGGGTAACAACACATCCGGCTGTCGTTAAGGCAGTAACAAAATGGCTTCTTGATGCGGGTGCGGATATTACTGTTGGGGATAACCCGGGTGCAATTGGAAGCGGGGCAAACGAAAGATGCGCAAAAGGCACTGGCATAGCTGACGCATCTTTGGGGCATTACAGGAATATCTCACAGGAACCCTTGAATGTAGACATTAAGTCTAGGTTTTTTAAACAAGTTGTTGTGTCAAAATCTGTTGTAAATGCAGATATACTAATATCACTCCCAAAATTCAAAACTCACAGCCTGACACAGATCACAGGGGCGATAAAGAACTCATTTGGCTTTCTCATCGGTGGGGACAAGGGCAGGATACACGCTATAACGGGAAGTTATAAAAATTTCGCTGAAGCTTTGGTAGACATATACCAAATTCGCATTCCCGATCTGGTGATAATGGATGCTGTCATTGGTATGGAGGGTAACGGACCATCAGGAGGAGGTCTAAGGCACGTAGGAAAAATTTTGGCTTCTGATGATGGTGTCGCCGTTGATGCTGTAATGACGCATATAATGGGTAAAAAGCCAGAGACGATATACATGCTGGAAGTGGCAAAGCAAAGAGGAATCGGTGAGATTGATCTGTTAAAAATGGATATAATTGGTGAACCCAAACCAATCAAGAATTTTAAGATGCCATCTACATTTATAAGTCAAATTGGAGGTAGAATATACAATAGCGATTTTATACGGTCTATAATATGGTTAAAACCTGTCATACCAAAAGATAAATGCAAGGGATGTGGAATCTGTGAGGATAGCTGTCCGGTTAAGGCGATCACAATGGAAGACAAGTATCCTGTAATTAACCGAAAAGTCTGTATTCGCTGTTATTGCTGTCAGGAGCTTTGTCCCAATGATGTTGTAGAACTAAAGCGTTTTATCTGATAAATTTAGCAAAGTTTATACTCTTTTAATCACGAATTGCACAAATAAACGAATTTCACGAATGGAGATATTAAAATGGCAAAGAAAAAGACTATTGGTAAGAATGGAGCAGTAGGTTCAGGACGTGCAGGATCAGAAGAAGCAGGGATAAGAATGCTGAAGGCAAGTGGCAACGCCATAGATGCCGGTGTAGCTTCTGTTCTTGCTTTATCTGTAACAGACCATGATCAGTTTTGCTTTGGTGGTGAAGTGCCGATGCTCATATATTCTACTAAGCTAAACAAAGTCGTGGCAATCAGTGGAATGGGAACTGCGCCAAAAAAGGCAAGCATTGATATGTTCATCGGTATGGATACTATCCCAGGAGACGGAATATTACCCGCCGCCGTACCATCAGCGTTAGCTACCTGCTTGCTTGCTCTGGATAAGTTTGGAACAATGAGTTTTTCCGAAGTAGTAGAACCGACGGTTGAACTCCTCGAAAAAGGCGGACAAGACTGGTTCCCAAGATTGAAGAATACATTTTTCAGATTAATAGATGCTGAAAAAGCAGAAAAAAGTAGAAGTGCAGGGATTGAGGCTGTGCGCAAGCTATTCTACGAAGGCGCTGTCGCAGATGAGATTGTCGTCTGGAATCAGGGCGAAGGCGGTCTGTTCGTGAAGGATGATTTGGCGAATTATAAAGCAAAGATCGAGGAACCTGTTCATGGAAATTACAGAGGATATGACGTTTTCAAATGCGGTTTCTGGACACAGGGACCGTCTGTGATACAGGCTTTAAACATTCTCGAAGAATACAACCTGAGTTCCATGAACAGCAATGATCCAGAATACATCCATTTGGTTATAGAATCTCTAAAATTGGCATTTGCAGATCGTGACGCATATTATGGCGATCACGAATTTGTCGGCGCATTAGAGGAAATTTTATTGTCAAAAGAATATGCGGGTAAACGGAGAACGCTTCTGGACAGAGATAAGGCATGGATGGAGTATATCCCCGGTGACCCCTGGAAAAACAGGGCATTGGGTCACATTGAATATGGAAAACACGCCTTTGTTGGAATGTCAAACGATACAACCACCTGTGTAGCAGGTGATTCGTTTGGTAATATGTTTGTCGGCACACCTAGCGGATGGGGTTCAGGATTAAAGCCCGGCAATACGGGAGTCGTACTTGGAACAAGGCTTCAAAGCTTCAACCTGTGGGAAGGTCATCCAAACGTCATAAAGCCCGGAAAACGTCCAAGAATTACCCTGACGCCAACTTTAGTCATGAAAGACGGAAAACCATTCGTAGTCATCAGTGTAGCTGGTGGAGATCAGCAGGATCAGACTGCCTTACAGGTATTGCTAAATATCATCGAGTTCGGCATGAGTCCACAGGAAGCGGTGGATTCTACAAGATTCGGCACAAATCACCTGATAGGCTCATTCAGGCAGACGCCTATCGCCATAGGGAATCTTGTAATTGAAGACACTGTATCTGATGAGACATTAAAGGGATTGCAGGCAAAGGGACATAAGGTGAATAAGGTTTCAGGCTTTCCATCACAGGCAGTTGTCATTAAATGGCAGGATGATGGCACACTTGAACCCGGCGGTGATCTGAAAAAAGAACGCCATCTGGCTGTTTGTTAATAATGGGTTTTAGGTTGGATCGAGGCAACGAGACCCAACTATCCTAACATTATGTTGGGTTTATCAACCCAACATAATGACTGACTTCAGATTTATAATGCACGTGTCAAAGCAAAAGTCAGGTTAAGCCTTCTTCGCAAAGAACGCTTTGAAGGGGAGGAATAATCCCACAAGTAATAGCACCGTACCGATTAGCATGAAGATAATACTAAAACTATCCGCAATGACTATGGAATATATTAGTCCCCATAGCCATGCGATACCGCCTACGACCAGAAAACCCCACCATGCCCACTTCTGTGCCTTCTGGAATCCAGCGAACAGGACAAAGAAACCAGCTATTACTGTGGTTAAGGTATACATCCCGGCGTGCATTTGTCTTCCTGACAGTGCCTTCAAATATCCAGCGTTCTGTATGCTACTAAGAGGATTACCAGTTATAGCACTGAAGATGCTCTCCATTACCAATTTTGGCGCAAAGATGCTCATCAGAGAGTAAATACCAGCATAAGCAAGCATAATCACAAGAATAAGAACCGCAATTCTCATCATAACCTCTCCCCCTTTTGACATTTTATACCAATTTCCATTTTCACTGCCTACTTCGAAAACTCACAACACTTATATTCTACCAAATTTTTTCTGATAAGTCAAAAAATTTTTTACATTAATAAAAGAATGAGTATTTGCTGGATTCTGGATAATCCAATATCCAGTATCAGGTATTTTTAGGATTGATTTTTCTATTAATTATACTATAATATCCTCATGAATCAACACAAACAAAGCTAAATGATCTAATCGCTTTTTGATAGCATTATAAGAGTATTTTCTATGTATTCTATAAAAAGTGCTTTTTTCTTTGTGTTTTCCTGTCTAATTCTTGCTTCATGGCAAGCTAAAGCTGATACCCCACAGGAAACGATTTCTCATGTGGAATATCAGCTTTATAACGAGCAAGAAGGCGAGGAATATCAACAATTTCTGCCACCCTTACCTTTACATGAGGGACAGTGGTACTGGACTCGGATGGTGGGAATAGGTAACGTTGATAACACCCCAGATATAGAGGAAATCGCTCTTATCACGCTTCAGAATAGTGCAGAGAACAGGGAACCTTTTCAATATTGGAGAGCTTTTCTGTTAGTATGCGTCAGACACGAAAAGGTCTTAGAGAAAAAATATCTGTTAGAAATATTCAACAACACGGAAAAGGAGTTTTCCACAGATAAACCTTACCCACCCATGATATTTAAAAGAAATAATAATTGGGAATTCTTTCCTAGCAATGGAAGTCTACAATTAGTTGATCTCAACAATGATGGGATTCTAGATATATTCATCTTGCTGTGGGATACTGGAGGTAGCTATTCGCCGTATTGTGTAGAGGTGGTATCATTCCAGAACTGTGAGTTGAAAAGGCTATTCACAAGCTTTGCAGGAGTTGGTCACTATTCACCCCAAGCTCTTGATATAGATGGCGATGGATTATACGAAATTCAGATTCCCAATGAAATAACGGTAGGATTTGAGCATGCTACTGATCCAACGTGGATTAGTTTATATGAATGGAATGGAAAAGAATATATTCTCAATAACAAAAAGTTCTATTCCAGAGATAATGATATATTGATTCAGTTTCTACAGTTTTATTGTCAAAGGCTTCGATGGTACACAGACCAAATCCTTTACTGGGGATCAAAAACGGAGATGTATTTTGAGGATTACGAGTTTTATCTAGGGTTGATATATTATTATAAAGAGAAACCTTATCTTGCCAGAGATTATTTAGAGCGAATTGTTGAAAAGGCAAAAAACGAGGGTTATATCAAAGAGGCACAATCCGTTTTGAAGCAATTATAAACAAATAATTCGGATATCTATATTTATGTTACCTATAGTAGCGACATCTTCGTTCATAAAGCACATCCTGTGATGTGTTATAGTTTCGTATCATTATATTTAATCACAGGAGGTTATTTTTGTCCGAACTTATGTCCTAAGTTCATCTGTTTTCGATTGACATAGCAAATACGGTTTAGTAGAATATAAATATCAGAAGAAGATTTTCTTTGTCTTCAGCTTATGACATATAAGTTGCATTTTATGCTAGGAGGTGCGGTTTGGTGAGAAGGAGAATATTGTTTAGTATGATCATGTTTTTAGCTTTGGGATTAATCGTCGGCATAGCGCATGCAAAGGATCTTAAAGCGGGACTGGTAGGATACTGGCCACTAGATGGAAACGGGGATGACAAAGCAGGCAAAAGCACAGGAAAGCTAGACGGTGGCGCAAATTGGACAAAAACAGGTCGAGTAAACGGCGCTGTTGAACTTGACGGCAAAACTGGCTGTGTCGTCATCTCTGGATTCACGCTAACTACGACAGAGCTAACCGCTGTGATGTGGTTTATAGGGGTGAAGTATTTATCAATTGTGACATAACATCAGAATTTCACAAAGCAATACTTTGCCTCTAATTCTTCATTACTACCTCCCAAAGAAATAAAGAACCCGGCAAAGAATCTCTTCATACCAAGAATTTATGCTATCCAATGCTAATGTTGAACCATAAAAAAATATACAAAGATCACAAAGAAATGAAAAGAGGGGGAATCAAAAATCTTTGTGTTCTTGGTGTCCTTTGTGTCTTTGTGTTTAATTTTTTACAGTGCCTATATTATAAAAAGGGGTTAAAAAATGATTATAATGGCTGACTATGAAGAACGGGTGTATGCCGGTGTATTGGGTAAGATCATCGGTGTTTACGTTGGCAGACCTTTTGAAGGCTGGTGGTATGAGCACATCATGGAGCGCTTGGGTGAGATCAACTATTACGTCAACGAACAATTAAAACAACCTCTCATTGTTACAGACGACGATATTTCGGGAACTTTCACTTTCTTCCGCGCCCTTGCAGATTATGGATATAATCGTAATCTAACCGTCCAGCAGATCGGACAGACATGGCTCAACTATCTTATCAATGAGCGCACAATATTGTGGTGGGGCGGTATGGGGAATTCTACGGAACATACAGCATACCTGCGCCTCAAGGCTGGTATACCTGCGCCACAAAGTGGTTCCATTGCGTTGAATGGGAAGGTTGTCGCTGAACAAATAGGCGCGCAGATATTCATTGACGCATGGGGGATGGCGGCTCCGGGGGATCCGGAACTGGCTGTTGAACTTGCTGGAAAGGCAGGCAGTGTCAGCCATGATGGTGAATCTGTATACGGTGCGCAGGTTCTCGCCGCAATGGAAGCAGAGGCGTTTATTGAATCCGATGAAAATATGCTACTGAATACTGCTGTCTCATTTATTCCGAAAGACTCTATTATATATCGCATGATTGCTGACATACGAAACTGGCATATACAGGATAATGACTGGCGTAAAACACGAGAACGCATTGAGGCGAACTACGGTTACGATAAATACGGCGGTAATTGCCACATAGTTCCTAATCACGCTCTGATTATACTGGGTTTGCTCTATGGCGCAGATGATTTCCAGCGCGCACTGATGATCACGAATACATCTGGTTGGGATACTGACTGTAACTCCGCTAATATCGGATGCCTTATGGGGATCAAGAACGGTATAGCAGGGATAGACAATGGACCTGATTGGCGAGGACCCGTAGCTGACCGTCTGTATCTGCCAACTGCCGATGGCGGTCGTACCATAACGGATGCTGTAAGAGAAACTTATGAGATCGTTAAAACGGCGCGATCTATGTCAGGAATGCCCTTTGAACCGCCCAAGAACGGGGTGCGCTATCATTTTGAATTGCCCGGCTCCGTTCAGGGATTTGTGCTTGAAAACAGCCCTGAATGTCGTGGAACTGCGGATGTGACAAACATAGAGGGACACAGTATTAATGGGTCACACAGCCTTGCAATCAGTTATCGTGGTGTTACAAAAGGACGCACTACACGGGTTGCGACAGCTACCTTTATGCCGCCAGAAGCGATGAATATGGGTGGATATTCGCTTTATGCGTCTCCGACACTTTATCCCGGACAGACAATTCATGCACGGTTGTCGGCGGATGAAAGTAACAAGAATTCAGTGAAATGCTGTCCTTATTTTCGTTTCTATGGCGATGAGAACCGTTTGATTATAAAGCGTGGTGATGTAAATGAAATGGCTCCAGGATCCGATTGGGCGTTAAGCTGGAAGCTTGAACCTGACATGAAAGCGCCTATCGCTGAGGTCGGTGTCGAGATAAGCTCTGATAGTCGTGTTGATGGGATAGTCTATCTGGATTATTTGACTTGGGAAGGCACGCCAAACCTTACCTTTGGCAGGCCATCCACAGGAGGCAATACATGGCAACAGGCATGGGTTAACGCCGCTGATACAGTTAGCTTCTTCGGAGGGGAGCCTACCTTCCGAATCATTCAGAATAGAGATACAGGTATGTTGATTCAGGGAACGAGGGAGTGGCAGGATTACGCCTTTAATGCTACTGTAAATCCGCACTTAGCGACATCCTCTGGAATAGCTGTGTGTGTGCAGGGGCTTAAACGATATTATGCGCTGTTGCTTTGCAATGATCAAAAGCTGCGCCTTATCAAAGAACTTGATGGACGTTTAGTGCTTTTAGAAAAAGATTACGCTTATGAACTAGATCAGAATTATCAATTAAGCCTGCAAACAAAGGAATCTACAATTATCGCAAAGATAAACGGTGCAGTTGTTTTTGAGTATAATGATGTGAATCGTCCTTTGTTATCGGGCAGTGTTGCACTGGTCTGCGAAGAAGGGCGTGTTGATTTTGGTCAGGCGTCTGTAACCAGTAATCAGTGAGTAGCAATGAAAGCTATAATGAAAATGGTATTATAGGATATGAAACTGCTTAAAGGAATAGCGTTTACTCTGGCGAACGGTTTTATACTGTTCTTCTATTCAGAACGTTTGTTCTGGACAGTTTTCCGCCCTGACGACAGCATAGTGGATCATATAATCACATGGGTATTTTATTCCGTGCTTGCCTACGTTTTTCTCTGGGTGGTGAAATATTTCAGAGTCAGGAATCTGTGGGCTTTATACATAGCAGGAGCCATTTATGGATGGCTTGCAGAAGGGGTTCTCACTTATACGCTGTATGGTACACAACCCGAAGCCCGCTTTCCCATCAGTGTTTCATGGACAGGATTAGCTTTTCACGCATCCATCACTATAATGGTCGGCTGGTATTACGTCAGGAAAACACTGCTTGCAGATAACCTTGCAAAAACAGTGAAGATCGCAAGTCTCATTGGGCTTTATTGGGGTTTTTGGGCAATGTTTCAATGGCGAGAGACTCCGCCTTTCATTACACCGATACCTGACTTCGCTCTATACGCATTTGTGATCTCATCTTTACTCATACTGAACTATTGGATCATAGACAAACTTAACCCCGCCGTCTTTAGACCGGGAAAACTCGGATTGATATTTTGCGTTCTGATCTTAATCTTCTTCTTCGTTTTTCAGGACGTAATGTCTCTCGGTCTGAGACCCATTATTATACTGTTACCGCTTCTTCTAATAGTATACCTTGCGCTCAGGAAAAATAGAAAGACAGAAACTCGTTCAGATTTGCTTGACGTCTTAAATGGCAAAGTGAGAATAGCTAACTATCTGCTTTTGCTATTTGTGCCAATAGTAGCGACTATATTTTACAGTATCGCCTTTTTCGTGCATCTTAGTGTCATCCCTGTGAATTATATCTTATATTTTACGATGACACCCATAGGGTTTATAGTGCTTATCATAAGTTTACTTAAAACTTATGGGTTGTGGACAAAGCTTTTCAAAGGTTAATGTTGGTTTTCTTGGCAACACAAATATAAGATTTTAAATCCCCCTTCCCTCCTTTTCAATGGAAAATAGTCACGTTTCCCCCTTTCATGAGCATTAAATAATTAATCGGGTAATAGGTTGAAATGGATCCCCGTTCTCACGGGAATGACAACCCCCTTACAATGTCATTCCCGTCCCCATGAAAATGGGGAAAGTGAGAATCCATTCTACGCAAGAATCATTCCCCCGTTAAATACCAAAGAACCGATTTTAAATCCCATTTTCCCCCTTTTGAAAGGGGGATAAAGGGGGATTTTAAAACATTTACCATGTATTGAGGCTTAACAAAAAGTTTAATATCATTTTTTTAACTTGCTTACCCAAATTCGTTAGAAAAATGGTTAGCCTGATCAGGCTTTTTTCGCCAGCCATCTGACCGCATTGAGCATTATCTTACGGACTTCTGCCATATAATAGATCGGAAATGTTTCATGGCCCGGGCGGAAATAGAAAACACGCCCCTTGCCTACTGTCCAGACAAGCCCGTCACGAGCGATCTCTTTCCCATCAACATAATGGCCCTCAAATATGACAGCTTCTGGTTCTGGAACTTCGTATGGCTCACCATACCATTCTTCTCGTGGAATGACGAAATCAGTAACGCCTACCGCTATTGGATGAGACGGACTGACGACTTTTATATATCCTGAATTTCCATCTTCAACGTAGGTGCGCCATGCACAGCTTGTTCCCATCAAAGCCTTATATGGTTGTGCAAAGTGAGTTGAATGAAGACCAAGAAAGCCCATACCTCGCTCTTTGACGTGACGGACAATTCGATCAACGCTTTCGCTTTTAACGTCACCATGACGTACGTGACCAAACCAGATGAGTACGTCCGTCTCTTTGAGGGTATTCTCAGAAACCCCCTGTTCTGGATCATCAAGAAAGGCTGTTTTGGCAGAAATATCATCAAAAACATTCAGATATTCCGCAATTGCCCCGTTAATGCCCTTTGGGTAGGCATACTTCGGTTCGGTGAGTTCAGACCACGCTAATACTCGGATCGGATTTTTTTCCATTATTTGTCTCCTTTTCTTGTTATACCATTTTATTGTTACCCTAAGCGATAGCGAATAATCTATTAGAGATGCTTCACCTCGTGTTGCATGACATTAGTTCAGTTGATGTAAACATCATACCGATAGCTTAAAGATTGGATCAAGGCTTTCTGCATTTTTCTTCACTATATTAAGTTCCTCGTCACTTAGCGGTTTGAACCTATTTGCGATCTCTACAGCTTTTCTGTATAACCTTATATCACCGGGAGTGACAGCGGCAGTTATCGGCTGTGAAAGTGTGAACCTTACAGCGAGATCAGTTTCTTCTGGCTCAGTAACGGGCTTATACCACGCTTTCGGGTAATCCCTCTCCTCCTTCTCTGCCCAATGGGTTTTTGCCATCGCCTTCAATGCAAGGATACCCATATTCTTCGATCTGGCTTTTTCAACTACCTGTGGTCCAAAGCCTGCTTTAAGATAGCAGACCCAGTTGATTGGGAATAGCACACTGTCAAAGTCAAACGTATCCATCAACTTAACAGCGATCTCAGCAGAATGTGCCGAAAAGCCTAAATAGCGTACTAAACCATTTTTCTTGGCATCCTCAAAAGTTTCTATAGCCCCGTTTGGACCCATAGCTGTCTCAAAGTCTTCTTTGGTAGTCATGCCATGAAGCTGATACAGGTCGAAATGGTCAGTTCGGAGTTTCTTCAATGATTGCTCTAGCTCTTGTTGAGCCTTATCTTTTGTCCGTTCCCCGGTCTTGCAGGCAAGGAATACATTTTTGCGATATGGTTCAAGAGCCGGACCGAGATGATCTTCAGCATCCCCATAGGACGGCGCAACATCAAAGTAGTTTATACCATTTCCAATAGCCTCACTAACATAAGCATTTGCATCTTCCTGTGAGACACTCATAACTATTATCCCACCAAAACCAATGATTGAAAGCTTATCTTCTTTATTACCATACTGTCTTTTTTCCACTTTAATTTTCCCCTTAGTTTTATTATCATCAGCGTTTGCAAGGTTGGCCAAGACCCCTGCACCCACTGTAGTCATTGCTACAGCACTGCCTGTTGTCTTTATAAACTCTCTTTTTGTGATCTTTTCATCTTTTTCGTCCAATTTTTATTCAACTCCTTTTAATTCGATTTTGCACATTTAGTGTAAATTGAGATGATTATACCGCAACAAGGTTTTTAAGTTCTACAGATGGTGATTTTGGATTAATGTTTAGATGTTCTGAAGCGTCCAATACTTCAATACCTATGATCTCCTCGTAAGGCCCAATATCTATTGCTATATCTTCTGTAAGTCTTATGGTTGTAACTTGTACATGATGATCTTTAAAAGATATATATGCCGCATCAACTTCAGGATCATACCTAATTTTCATGATTAACCTCCAAAGTAAAAAGCATAAACTGTTATAACAACAAACTTATCTAATTCTTCTGCTACAATGGGCATGACTTGCTTTATCTCATAATACTTGCCTTTATATTCCGATTTGAATAGGAAGTTTTTCCGAAATGCTAATCTGCCTTTTTTAGCAGAAGCAGATTCCCCTTCAAGTATAGTTATTTCTACTTCTTCTTGGGTAACCTCCCTATTGAACATTTGTTCTATAGCATGTTGTGAAAAAACTATTAATTTCATTCAAATATCCTATTCCATTCCCTTCGCTCTCTATTTTTCCAGTCATCTTTGTGATAAACATAGCTGATGATTAACGGGAGTGCTGATCCTGCTTCTGCAAAAACCATCTGCTCGTAGACTGTATCAACCTTGCCCCAAGAGCTTGCCTCTTTGAGAGTAGAGCTTGAACATGCGCCGTCCCTGACGTCTGCAACGGTTATCTGGACTGCGTACTTGTGCATTGGAACCGTTTTCCCCAAACACTCAGCACAGATAACCGTATCTTGAGCAAAGTTCTTTGGAACACCTCCGCCTATCATGAATAAACCCGAAGTATTCGCCTGTATCTTAATCTCTGTAAGTTCCCTGAAATCCTTTATGGAGTCAATGCTTACGTGCTTATCTTTTCTTTCGACTTGGTGCATAACGAGACCGAATCCCGCACTGCTGTCTGAAAACGCTGGACAGAATATCGGCACTTTGTTCTCATAGGCTACCTGAACAAGTGAGTCTTTTTTCTTCGCATTGTCTACCAGATATTTCCCCATCTCAGTGATGAATTCTCTTGATGAATAGGGTTTTGGCTCTAGCGAATCGGCGATCTTTTTTACAGTATTGTCGCAGGATTGCAGTTGTTCCTCATTAATGTAAGTATCGTATATTCTATCTATATAAAGCTCACGAAGTTTCTTGTCGTCAACGTTGGGAGTGCCTATGTAATGCTTATAACCAAGTGCCTCAAAAAAATCCATGTCAACGATAGATGCGCCTGTTGCAACAATGGCGTCAATCATGTTATATTTAACCATATCAACGTATATCTGCATACATCCAGCCGCACTCGTACTACCCGCCAGAGTAAGTATTATCGTGCAATCCTTATCTTTAATCATCCTGTCCAATATATCAGCCGCTCTTGCGATCTCCCTTGATGTGAATGACATATTAAACATTGCATTAATTATCGGTGTTGAATCAAAAGATGCTATATCAATATGTTTAACTTCCTCTTTAAGAAAATCTTTTTTATTCATTTAATACCCCTAGATTCATGAATGATCTTTTCAATTTCATCTTCTGTCAATTCTGGCAATCCTTTTTTCTCTGCCAAAGTCCTTGCATAATTATAAATATCGTCATCTTCCAAAGGAATTAAAATCACTCGGAAAACTTTTCCTATATCCTTTGAAGCATCTTCTGGCAAGGATAAATGTCCATCTGGCAGGATTTGGCTTATAAACCTCCTTACTCCCATTTTGTATACCTCTTTTCATAATTAGAGCATAATCATCATTTATGACTTTATTTTATATCAGTATACAATTTATGTCAATCGTATAAGCTATATCAACTCTTTAACTGTATCGGCATCGAGTTTCTTGACAAGCGCAGTTAAAAGTTTTACTGTGCTATCGTAATCATCTCTGTTGATTATGCCATAATGGCTATGTATATATCTGCACGGTACGCCAACCACAACGCTTGGAACTCCTTTCATATTGATATGTATTGCACCTCCGTCAGTTGCGCCTCGTTCCATGATGTCCAATTGTAACGGTATATCATTTTCTTTTGCAACGTCAATTACAAGGTCACGCAGTTTCAAATTTGGTATCATGCCCGCGTCATAAAGTAATAATGCAGGTCCTTTACCTATCATCTGCATGGATTCTTCCTTTTTTCCACCGGGAACATCGCTGGCTATACCCACTTCCAGAGCGATACCAATATCAGGCTGGATCGTCCATGCGCTTGTCCTTGCACCTCTGAGACCGGTTTCTTCCTGAACAGTGCCAACACCGTAGACAGTGTTTGGATGTGTATCATTAACCAGATTATTTATTATATCTATAAACAGCGCACAACCGATGCGATCATCCCACGCCTTAGCAAGATACGTTTTTCCATTATTCAATATTTGGAATGGACTAAATGGTATTATAGGGTCGCCGGGACGGATACCCAATTCCTCTTTTGCCTGTTTTGCGTCAACAGCGCCAACATCTATAAACATATCTTTCCTGTCAACGACCTTGTTGCGCTCATCATCAGAAAGTATATGCGGAGGTTTGGAACCTATGATCCCATGAATATTGCCTTTCGATGTCTTGATCACAACCCTTTGAGCAAGCATGACCTGATTCCACCATCCACCAAGCGTGCTGAATTTGATGAATCCTTCATCTGTAACGAGTTTAACCATAAATCCAATCTCGTCCATGTGACCAGCAAGCATTATCTTTGGTTTATCGCTGGTCCCTACCTTTTTGCAAATGATGCTACCGAGATTGTCATACTCAATGTCTGTAATGCCTGTAAGTCGTTTTTTTATAAATTCCTTAACTTCCCCCTCATAGCCTGAAACACCCGAAACATCCGTTATTTCCTTCAATAATTCCAAAGTTTTATCTTCACTCATTTAATCACTCCTATAAAGCTTAGGAATTAATCACGAATTACACTAATAAACGAATTTCACGAATGTAAAGAAAAGATATAAGTCAATGAGTCTATGGATCTATAGGCTTAAACTCATAGACCTATGGACTATAGACCTATTCGTGTAATTCGTGATTAAAATTCTTTTTAAATTATATATCTACTCTGGCTCTCTCTTTTGCAGAACGATAACCTGCATCAACTATCTGCATCACCTCATAAGCCCTTTTGGTTCCTGCTACCGGTGATTCCAGTCCTGATTCTATGACTTCCGCAAAATGTCTCATCTGCATGGTCATCGAGTCTATATCAATTTTTGGCAATGACACTTCTTGCGGTTTATCAGCAAGCATATAAGAAACATTCCCACCATTAATGTCAAGATCACCATTGACCCCATGAAGCGTCACACGCATCTCCCCCGGCAAAGTGATGTAACATGATACGATAGAAGCGATACCGCCATCAGGATATTCGAGTATCAGCACCGCTTTGTCATCAACATCATAATCTGCCTTTGGTGCGCCCTTCATAGTGCCTGTTGAGGCATAGACAGCAGAAGGTAATCCCCTATACCAATGAACCATATCGAGTATATGCCATCCTGCATCAATAATCGCCACACCGCCAGAAAGCTCCTCTTTGCCTCTCCAACTCCAAACGCCATCAATTGCACCGCCCCAGCGATAGATTATTGCCCCTCGTGTGAGAAATAATCCGCCAAGCGCATCTGAATCCACAATCTCTTTTCCCTTTATGAAGGCAGGCGTAAACTTGTTCTGTCCTGCAAGAAACAATTGCTTCTTATTCTTTTTTGAGGCGTCAACCATCATTTTTGCATCAGATAGAGTCTTTGCAAAGGGTTTTTCTTTAAAGACATGCAAACCATTTTCGAGAGCATAAGTCACCACTTCACCGTAAAGATAATGTGGTAAAGCCATTATCACAGCATCCAGATCGCCGCGTTTGCAAAACTCTTTGTAATCCGTATGTGCATCAACTTTGTATTCTTCGGCAACACGCTTTGCGATATCAGCGTTATTATCACAAACAGCGACTGGTTGCATTATGTCAGAGCAATTTGCCGCTATTCTGAGTTGATGTCCACCGATACCGCCAACACCTATTGCGCCTATCCTTATCTTGTTCATTCAATCTCCTTTCAATTTTATTCAAAAGCGTAAACTGTGCCATCATCTGCACCGATTATTACTATCCCGTTTACAACAGCAGATGAGCATGTTATTGCTGAACCTATCTCGTAAGACCAGATTTCTTTACCGTCTGAGAGAGATACCATATAAAGACGACCATCATCAGAACCCACTACAACCTTGTCATCAACTATCACTGGCGAACTGTCAATCTTATCTTGAGCCTGAAAACTCCATATTAGTTTACCGTTATCACGTCTTACGCAGTATAAACGATTATCTCGTGAACCAAATACTACTTGTGTATTATTAACTGCGGGTGATGAAAAGAACGCATTGCCTTCGCTTTCATAGGTCCAGATGATTTTCTTTATGATAAGGTCAACACATACGAATTTTCCCTGATAATTTCCTGTGTATGCGTACTTACCAACCAATGCAGGAGAACCAGCGATATATGCACCTGTATCAACTTCGGCAAGGCTTTTACCGTTTACTGTTGACACAGCATGGACTTTGGCGTCACAACCGCCGAAAACTGCCTTATTATTAGCAACGGCTGGAGAACCGTTGATGTAGTTAGTAGTCTGATATTTCCAGATCATCTTTCCAGTCACGGAATCTATACAATGCAGAATATTATCATAGCTTCCGACCAGTATCCACGTTTTATCATTCCTGGGTGATTTTGTCCAGTTCGGTGAACCAAGAATCTTAGCCCCTGTCTTATATTTCCATTTAAGAATACCGCTTTTTGCATCAATAGCATAAAGGTAAGAATCCGATGACCCGACGAAAACTACACCACTTAAAACAAGCGGCGGGGATTCAACCGTATCTTCTGTCTTAAAAGTCCAGACTTTCTGACCATCAGATAGGTTTAAGGCATATACGTTCCCATCATCAGAACCGATGTAGACTTTTCCATCATAAACAACAGGAGAAGATTTGATCGATCCGCCAGTATTAGACCTCCATTTCAGTTTTAGGGAGTCATTCAATTTACCAGAAGCAACCCCTGTCAACGCCGGGTCTCCTCTAAACATCTGCCAGCTTGTATTTATAACAGGTTTGGAATTCTGATTTGAAACTTTTACATCACTGGCTTTGCATACAAATATCGGATCATACTTTGTTACTATTATCAATAATAAAGATATGACAATTACAATAATTAATATATATTTCTTATACTTTTGCTTTAACATAATTTTTTCTATGGAATAATCATACAGTTTAAAATAATTAAAATGTCATACTGAGCGAAGCGAAGTATCTTCTTAATGCAGTATACAGGAAGATTCTTCACTCCGTTCAGAATGACAAATATGTTATCTTTATTACTTTCTAACAGGGATGCCTTTACTTGCTAGAAAATCTTTGGCTTCTGCAATAGTGTGCTTTCTGAAGTGAAAAACTGATGCCACAAGGACAGCGTCAGCCTTGCCTTCCGTTATGGCTTCGTATAAGTGGTCCAGATTACCTGCGCCACCGGATGCTATAACAGGCAGGCTTACTGCATCTGCTATCGCCCTTGTCATGGGTATGTCATAGCCTTTTTGAACTCCATCAGTATCCATACTTGTCGGAAGAATTTCACCTGCGCCGAGTGCTTCTGCTTTCTTTGCCCATTCGACAGCATCAATGCCTGTGCCTTCTCGTCCTCCGCTTACCATAACCTCAAATCCAGAAGGTAGTGAATCAGACTTGCTGGTATCTATCGCAACGACAATGCACTTGCTTCCAAACTTTTTAGCGGATTCTTCTATAAGCTTTGGATTTTTGACTGCGGCTGTGTTCATAGACACTTTGGATACGCCTGCATCCAGAAGGTCTTCTATATCCTGAATTGATCTTATGCCTCCACCAACTGCTAATGGTACTGTGATACCTTTTGCAGTTCTCCTAACAACGTCTAACATAGTCTTACGCTTTTCAACAGTCGCTGTAATATCCAGAAATACTATTTCGTCAGCGCCTTCAGCGGCGTATCTAGCACCGATTTCGGCTGGATCGCCAACATCCTTTAGATCAACAAAATGAACTCCCTTTACAAGCCTGCCATCTTTCACATCCAAACAAGGTATTATACGTCTATAATTAGTCATAGTTAATCTCCCATATTTTTCATTTAAATATTTACTCACACAAACACAAATTTAACAGAACTTTACTTATCTGTCAAATGTTTTTTATAATTAGTATGCAACTTTTATCACTTTCATTCGTATTTTAAGTGTAAAGTTAAGCAACGTTGTGCTAAATAGGAGAATACTTCATTGATCGGTGAACAAAAAATAGCAGACATATTAATATCAAATGCCATGTTTGATGAGCAGCAGTTTATCATATTTATGCAAAGTAATCAGGAACGTTTGTATCGTATAGCTTATAATCTTCTGGGAAATATAGAAGAAGCCCAGGATGTTGTTCAGGAAACATTTATAAAAGTGTGGCAGAATCGCTATAAAATTAAAGCTGATTCCAATCAAGCATGGATTATTAAAATTGCTGTAAACTTATGTATTGACTTACTGAGAAAACGCAAATTCATAGAAAATATACCAGAAAATGAATACAATAAACTTATTGAAAATGGCATTTCTGATCCCCTTGAGACCTGTATCAATCAGGAGATGCAAATTATAGTACAAAAGGCTATATCAAAACTGACACCGTCGTATCGCATTGCTGTCATTCTGAGAGACATCGAAGGGTTAAGTTATGAAGATATTGCAATAGTTTTAGGTGTACCTGTCAGCAAAGTAAAATCAGACCTTTTTAGGGGACGACGGAAGCTCAAGGAGATTCTAAGACCCGTTCTTTAGATTATACAAGATATTGATAGAATAGCTCTAAAATATTCTATTTTCAGAGACCAATTTTGAGGTGAATTGATAATGCACTGTGAGTTAGTAGTGGAACTATTAGAGGAATACATAGAAGGCGAATTGGACGAATCCAGACAAGCAATGATAGAAATCCACCTTGCTGACTGTGAATCATGCAGACAGGAACTGGCTCTATCCCAAAATATTCCACATCTGGTAAACTCTCTACCAACACCGCCTGTGCCGGAAAGTATTATTCCAAATACTTTAATGCGATTGCGCAAATCTACGTCAATTCACTGGCAATGGATGAGACATTTGAGATGGCGTTTTGTTGCTGTTTCTCTTTTAATAGCGGCTTTCCTATTCGGCATCAGTTATCAAAGATTAAGTAACAGGGAGCAATATGAGCCTGTTTCCATAACTTCAGCGAATAATAACCTGCCTGTCATTAAAAGCAAATTGCCGGTAAATAAATCAATCAAGCTATTGAGCAAAAATCAGCAAAAATCAGATTTACGCAATCAGCGTAAGTTTGCATCTCATCCAAAGAAAAAGAAGCAAGATATGACAGAAAAGGAAATCGCATCAACTGTAGAGGAGCTCAAACTCGCTTTTGGAATTGTAGAGACAGCGACGGAAAATATACATCTTGTCGCTTTGACAGAGGGAGCAAGGGTGATGAATGCTACAAAAAGCAAATATTTGGATACAATGCAAACTATTTCCAGATATCAATCCGAATTTTTTGTAGAGTTGCAAAATGATCTAAGCATATTTGGGGAGGTAAATGAACAATGAAAACAAAAGTGTTTCTGAGTCTAACTATTTCAATGGCTTTTATCAGCCTTATTATTATACTACCTTCATTATCGGTTGCTGTTGATGAGCCAAAGATTGAAGGAATGATCGAGGTTGATTATCCTAATGCTGGTCTGGCGAAAGTAGAGGTCAATCTGACAGGTGATATGATTTCCGCGGCAACCAGTTCTATGAAAGATAAACCTGAAGTTGCTGACGCTGTAAAATTCCTAGCAAAAATAAAATCTATCAAAGTGCGGGTTTATGATAGATTATCTATGAAAGATAAGACGTACAATGATTTCGCGAAATTCTATGAAGACCAGCTAGAACCGGGAAAATTATGGAATACTGTTGTGCGTGTAAACGATGAAAATACAAAAGTAGGTGTCTATTTACTCAAATCCAAACGCAATGATGGCTCATCAGAAGAATATATTCCCGGTTTGACTGTGATTGTAGGGAAGCCAGAGGAAGTCGTTGCAGTCAATATAGCAGGCGATATTGATATTGCTAAACTGGCTGAACTTAGCAAAAAAATGGGGAACAAAGATATACAAAATTTAGCCGAGTCTCTTGGCAAAAATTTCTCACCCAAGGAAAAGGAGAAGCCTGAAGAATCGAAGTGATAAGACGAATCCTTCACTTATTATATAAAGAAGACCTTTCACTGCGTTTAGGGTGACAGAAATTGTCATTCTGAACGCAGTGAAGAATCTCTTTTTGTCGGTATCTATTGCTAACTGAAAAACTCGTATCATACCCTATTCCGCAAGACGAACGTAATTTCTCAGTGTTCCTATCTTCTCGACAGTTGCCTCAATAATATCGCCGGGGTGTATTGGTGCGATCCCTGATGGTGTGCCTGTGGAAATTATATCCCCCGGTTCTAGCGTCATCAGGCTTGATATGTATTCAATGAGCGCAGGAACGCTGAAAATAAGCTGTCGAGTGTTGCTACTCTGTCTCACTTCTCCATTAACTTTTATATTGAGATCGAGTTCATTCAAAGGCGGTATTTCGTCAGGAAGTGTTATACATGGACCTATCGGGCAGAAAGTGTCTATACTCTTTGACCTGAACCATGGATTACGCAATTCAAAATCTGCACTTTGCATGTTCCTTGCGCTTACATCATTGAGAACGGTATATCCTGCGATGTAATGACCCGCATCTTCTTGCTTGATATTTTTTGCCTTTCTGCCAATGATCACTGCTAGTTCCACTTCGGGGTCAACACGCCCAAATTCAGTTTTTATTACGATCTTATCTTCGGGACCGATTATTGAGCTTGTGGCTTTGCAAAATATCACCGGTTCTTTCGGTGCTTCTCGACCTGATTCTTTTGCGTGATCTGCGTAATTAAGTCCTAGAGCTATTATCTTTGATGGATTAGTTAAAGGCGGGTTCAGCTTAATCATCTCCCGAACAATGTAGCGATCAAGGAAATTATGACGTTCTAGGAAAATTAAAACATCTGCAAATACGTCAACATCAAAAAGTCCATCTTCTATAAGTTCCATTATATCAGTTATCATAGGACATATCTGTTCTTTTTCAATCAGGTTATACAGTTGAAAAGCGGCAGAAAAGTCCACTATTCCCTTATCGGTTTGGATACCTATCCGATCTCCGTATTCTCCTTTGTAAGATACAATTTTCACAGCATTCTCCTTTTTACTATTGCTTACAACTTCCAAAGCGTTCTTCCCAACAGCTTATGCCAGCAAGCTGTGTTGGAACGTGAATTATAACGACTTTATTAGACTGCAATCCCCATTCTATGCTTGGACCCAATTGCTTTGGATCCTCAATATATATACCCTCTGCGCCGAGTGCTTGAGCAACTCTATCGAACCGGATCTCGCCTAATTCGCAAGCTACGCGACATTCATCGCCCTGACCATCAGCAACAATTCCCCATGCGCCATCGTGTGCGATGACCGCAACGTAAGGAGTTCCAAAGCGCAAAGCTGTCTCTATCTCTGCGATAGTGAATCCTGCGGCGCCATCACCGCTTAATAGCAGTAATGGTTTTTCTGGTCTGGCAAGTTTCATGGCGACAGCGCCGGGCAGTCCCCAGCCAACAACCCCGCTTGCCCCGCAGGTGAACCAGTGTGACGGATGGCGATCAAAAAGCATCATGTGCGCCCATCTTCCGATATTTCCACCATCCAGAAGGAATGTGATGTCCTTATCAAGTGATTTTTTTATCTCACGAATGATCCTGAGTGATGGGACAGGGCATGTATCTTCATGGCATAGATTGTCCCATTTTTGGATCAGTTCATTTCGTGCATTCTGAACATCCGCTAACCATTCAGAATTATTCCATTTACCAGTAATTTTGGCTTCTTCAATCATCTGCTCAAGTACCGAACGAGGGTCGCCGACAATACCTATATTTGGTACTAAAGCACGATTTATCTCTGACGGCTCAACATCCACACGGATGACCTTTGCATCTTTTGGGAACCCCGGCGGTAGACCACACGACACACGGTAGTCAATCCTTGCGCCGACTACTAGAACAGCATCAGCTTCAGAGAATTTCCGCATGGCAAAATTAAGTTCTGAGTTGGTCACGCCCATATACTGCGGAATGGCTTCTTCAATACAACCCCTATCCCATATGTGCGATACTATCGGTATGTCAGTCAGCTTTGCAAATTCCGCAAGTGCCTCCCACCCTTGAGAGTAAAATAATCCGCTTCCGACTACCATAAATGGCTTTTTTGCAGACGACAGTATATTAACTGCGCCCCTTATAAGTTCATTATCACCGGGGCAGTTATATACAACTTCGGCAGGCGGGAGTGCTTGGCGCAGACTGCTTTCGTTGACAGTCGCATTGAATATATCCGCCGGGATCGTGAGATGCACAGGACCAGGTCGTCCTGTCACTGTAAGAGATATTGCTTTATTCACCTCGTGGGGCAGATGAACGATGTGTCGAACCATAGTCGCATACTTACTCACCGGCGCTGCCATCCCAACCTGATCGATCTCCTGAAAGTTATCCAAACCTCTGGTATCCTGAGAACTGCATCCGCTTATGAGCATCATGGGTCCGCCGTCCCAAAAGGCATTTGCTAGTCCAGTCAGCGCATTTGTATGTCCGGGACCGCTACTGACTGCCACGACCCCAAGATGGCGGGTCATCCTTCCCCATGCGTCAGCCATATATGCCGCTGATTGCTCATTACGAGTGTCAATTACCTTAATGTTGGACTCGTTACATGCTTTCAGAAATGGGTCTAATCCATTACCGCACAGGACGAATACGTATTCCACCCCGCGCTGTTTAAGTGTATTCACAAGCCATTGCGCACCGTTCATATTTTATATTCCTCCATTGTTTTTTTCTACATCAACTTCACGAATCCAGCTTGCTCAAAGTGGTGATCAGATGTAAAGGACTTTGTAATGCCCTGATTAATCATAACTTCAAAACTTATGCAATCTGTTAAACTCCAATCCTTGTATTTACGATCACAGTAAAGTGACCATCCCTTGTGAAAAAATTCTATATTCGCTTGAAATATACGTACGTTTTTTAGCTTTTTTAATCCATTGATATAACTTATAACACAGTCTCTAAACGGTTGTTTTGATAAAGCATTGACAACTTCTAAAAGTATAAACTCCGTTGTCACTAACGAGGCTTTTTCTTTACCGAGTTGAACCATAATCTTTATTGCTTTTTCATAAAGCGCATCGCTATGATCAATAATCGCTATGATCAATAAGAGCTATCCATGCTGATGTATCTACGAAAACAATTTCACTCATCTTTCTTAGTTATTCCATAAAGGTAGTGATCATGTTGATGAGCTAAGTCACCAATTCCAGTTTTAACTGCACAATTCTCAATTAGTTGATATAATTTATCCCAATCATCTTCTATATCAAGATCAGCATCTTTCAAGAATGTTATAATGACTGGTTGATCTTCATATCCTTCAATTTTATCTATGGGTAAGGCAGTTCCATTTTTGAAAATGCCTTTCACTGATAGCATTACCTTACACCTCCTTATGATGTTATCGGACATGATAAATCATTCTGAATATCGCTTAATGTTTCCCCACATTGAAGCCAATTTATCTGATGGAGAGACAGCCTTCGTAAGTGACATACCTTTCATAACCTCTGCGATCTGATTCTCATCAAGGGCAATCTTAAAGAGTATAACCTCATCAAGAACACCTGTGAAAAAATCACTTGGCTTGCCTTGAGTTTGTCTTGCTCCAATTATCACAGGGGTTGCTAGATCGGTATTTTGAGCGCCACGATCCTGCTTCACGTCCAGTTTTCCACCGACGTAAATTTTCATCTCCGCACCATCATAGGTAGCGGCAATATGTGTGAACTTACCTGCTGTTATAGACAGAGTACCAACTAATGCCCATGGAGCTACTTCTCTGTGAAAAGAAACCGTTCCACTTGCCATAAGTATGTAGGCGCCTATTATGCCTCCATTGTATTTCCCTATGACAGTACCGCCACCACCCTGAGTATTGACCCATGCAGTGATAGAGAAAGGTTCTACTCCACCAAAAGGTAATCCCTGCTCAGACTTTTTAAGTTGAACATAGTCAGCGCCATGAAACTCAAGGCCTTTACCAAACTTGCCATCAACCCATTTCACATCACCATTTAAAGTACCATCAAAACCGTTCCCGGAGCTGTCTTTAGCAACATTACCAGTACCTTCATCAAATAGCCACATCCCTGCAATAGAGTCAGGTTTAATTTCTGCTTTTGCTAGTATCGGGGTTAGTAAGACAACCATTATTCCAAGATACATAGTAACTAACTTTGTTATAACAGTCTTCATTTTTAATATCCTCCTAGTATTTAGTTTACTTTTCTTAAACTACCCCATGTCGTTGCCAATTTATCCTTGAATTCAACGGATAAAGCAGTTGATTTTTCTAACCCGTCATTCATGATAGTTTGTATATCTTGCTCATCTAGTTGAACGTTAAAGATTGCAAATTCGTCAATTATGCCGCTAAAAAACCAAGCTTTATCAGCACAGCCTATAAATAGATTCCTGCTTGTATCTGATAATACAAGATTTGAAAATGTCTTATCGGCGCCAAGTTGATCTCCATTTATATACAATTTTGCAATTGATTTTCCTCCGACTGTGAATGCTAAATGATTCCACTCACCATTGGTAAATACAAAGGGATTTCCACCCAGACTATTCCCACCGCCAGCCCATCCACCATTTTTATTACCGAAACAAGTATATGGAAAATCTTGTCCATTAGTTCTATTGTCATAAGAGAACCACCATCCTGCATTTGCGGCAACAGAATCAGGATAGCCTTTTGCTCCAATAGTAAGTAATTTTCCTGCACCACCTTTGTAATCGAGACCATTAAATTTTACCCAAGCCATAACCGTAATTTCTTTTGTAATATCTAAGCTCTCCCCGTTCCCGCAATCAATATAATTTGTCCCACCATCAAACGTTAGAGCCTTACCAAATTTTCCATCAACCCATTTTGGATCATTTACGAGGGTTCCATTATTTTCATTGCCAGAAGTATCATTGGCAATTTTACCTTTACCATCATCAAACAGCCACATACCCGCAATCGTTTTGGGGTCCATCTTTGCTTCGCTTGATACGGCAAACAACAGACTAGCAGTAAACAGAACAAATACACTAATCAACAAATATTTTGCTTTCATCTTGTTTCTCCTTATTCACGATCACATTTTAATTAATTTGACTTTCTGATGTCACCCCACACAGTTGCTAATTTATTCTTAAATTCGACTGCTTTTCCCTTCTCATTGTTAAGAGCTTCTATATCTTCCTTCTGATATTTGCCCTCGTATAAACGCACCTGATCAAGATATACCTCACCTTTGGTCTGCGCCACAGCAAAATGCAAGGTGGCACTTCCCGCCAGCGATTGAATCCAAGTTTTTGTGAATTCCTCCCATGTACCTTTAATATTAATGTCCTGCCACCAATCTGATGCGCCAAGTCCCTCAACTCCGGGTTGAATGACTCTAACTTCATCATCCGCCGCTTTGTACCAGAAATTGTATGTATATTCTTGCCCCAATTTGAGCGACATACCCGGCTGATGGATTTCTACATGCCAGCTTGTTCCACTGACAGCAGTGATAGTTATGTGAACACATTGGCCCACGACACCATCTTTTTCTACCTTCCAAGTTGCGGCTGCGGGGGCTGTGACGAGAAGCTGCCATCCTGTTGTCCCATCTTCAAAGGAGGGGTTTTGCACCATATTTGCAACCTCTCCCGAAAGACTGACTCCTGTAATAACGAAAGAAATACAAAAAACCATCAAAATAAGTTTCAAAGATTTCATCGAAATTACCTCCGTAAAAATGGGGGGCACTGTAAAATATATAAACACTGAAGCACGGAGAACACAGAGAATACAATATTTCTTTTTTTCTTTTAATTCTCCGTGTCTCTGTGTCTCCGTGTTTATTTTCATTTTATTTTTTACAATGCCAAATGGAGAACACACAGGTTTTCCTCCTACAATTTACGTTTGTAGGGACAAACCTGCGTGTTTGCCCCAATTTAACCTGTGTCTTTCACCTAATTATCAAAGCGGAAGATTAATCACCCCCTGACGTCGTGACGACTCATATACAGCCATAAGCACTTCAAGATTTGCGCGTCCTTGCCTACCACTAAGTATATGCTCTTTTCCTGTTTCGATACTCTCAATCATTGCTAAAATTTCCAGCTTAAATGGATTCTCACGCTTCAGTTCCGGGATACGCCATTCAGCATCGCCTTTTCCCTTTACTCTGACAGCGGGTTGATCAGCGATATTAACGTCTATCCGTCCTTCTGTTCCATCTATATAAGCCTGTTGATAAGTAGCAGGAGTGATCAAACCTGTTTCCATGAATGCACGGACACCGCTTTTAAATAGCATATAAGCTATCGAGGAGTCCTCTATTTCGTGACCATATCTCGTGTGTTTTTGTCGTGCATCAGCCTGACCGATGACCCATTCTATTGGTGAATCATCTGCATAGAATCTTATAAGGTCTATATTGTGAGTTCCATCAGTCAGAAGATCACCACGACAGATGTTGCGTATCATAATCAGATCACCGATAGCGCCTGATGTTATAAGTTCTTTGGCTTTGACGTATTGTGCCTCAAACCTTCTCTGATGTCCAATAACCAGAACAGTTTTAGATTTGTCACACGCTTCGATCATTCTGTCAGCTTCTTGCAGATTCAAAGCCATAGGCTTTTCACACAGTATGCCTTTAACTCGGTATTCAGCAGATTTGACTGTCATTTCACAATGCAGAGGTGGCCATGTGCATATACTCACAATGTCTAATGCTTCATTTTCTAGCATCTTGACATAATCAGTATAAGCTTTTTCAACACCATAATCCTGACAGAATTTCTTTGATTGTTCTTCGTTTACGTCTGCGACAGCGACAATCTTGGTATTAGGAATTTCAAGGTATCCTCCAGTATGAGCTCTGGATATACCGCCACAACCAATAATTCCAACTCTATATGTATTCATTATACAACTCCTACAAATCTTGCCAAGCTTCATCCTCCTCAATTCTCAACCAATCTTTTTTAAGAGATGATTCACCTGCAATTGCTGTTTCTACACCTTCTTCTAATGCCTTTATCTCTAAAAATCGGATATAATCCAATACTTTAGAAAGATATTCTTCAGGAATCCTTTCAATCTCATTTATGATTAATTCTTTTAACTCCAAATTTTTACATCTCACTTTAGAATTGCTTATAATTCCTTGTAGGCTTCTAAGAACTCATTTCTTGAAATCCCTGATTGAGTGCAAATTGTTCTTAGTGTAGAAGATTTTATCTTCTGATGGTTAGGCATAGTTAAAGGAGTTTTGCTTCCGTCGAGATTCTCTCGCACCATAGAAATATGCTCTTTTTCACGCACAATTTGGAAACCAAGAATCTCAAAAGCCTTAATTACCCTTCGTTTTGGTGCATCAACAGGAAACTCATTCATTGAATTTCAACTCCGGTCTCAGCAACGAATGCCTCAAGGATCGGTGACTCAATTTCAAGTGCATCTTCTCCAAAAGTTTCAATGTGGAAACGAATGGCTGATTTCACATCTGAAAAAGCCTCTTCGTAAGTATCTCCCTGACCAACAACAACACCTTTAAGTCCTAATGGATAAGCAACGTAACCATCTGGATGTTTTTCTACGATAATTTTGATTTGCCTCATATTAACACATCCTTTCTCAATCCCATATTAAAACTGTCTTTGTTTATCAACAACGTTCCTGAGCGGTTCACCCTTGACGAATCTCTTGAAATTTTCAAAGAATATCTCGAATGATATTGATCTCGTCTCTGGTGATAGTCCACCAATATGCGGAGTCATAACAACGTTTTCCATATTCCATAATTCGCTATCCTGTGGAAGCGGCTCGACAGCGAATACATCAAGTCCAGCACCTGCGATGACGCCTGTTTTGAGTGCATTTATAAGCGCAGGTTCATCAACAAGCGGTCCTCTACCAATGTTTATAAGATAAGCGGTCGGCTTCATTTTGCTTAGTTCTTTAGCGCCGATCATACCTCTTGTCTTATCCGTCAATGGAACGATTAGCACCATATAGTCAGATTTCGTCAACACATCATCTAATTTATCGAGTTTACAAAGCTGATCAACGTATTCAGGACATTCCATATCTCTGAGATCAGCGGCGATCACTTTCATACCAAAAGCTTTGCCTCTCCTTGCGATTTCACCGCCGATATTCCCTAATCCAATAATGCCTAGTGTCTGTCCTCCCAATTGGCGTAACACTCCTGTACGTCCCCATATTTTCTTGGGTCTGTTACGCTCGAACATGGCGATGCCTCTGCTGATACCAAGAATTAAAGCAAAAGCCTGATCCGCCATAGTCTGATTGTATGCCCCGCTGGTATTGCATAAGATAACATTGCTTTGAGTCATTTCAGGAAAAAACTGCGTCTCAACGCCAGCGCCAAAGACCTGTACCCATTTCAGATTTTTACCTGCAAGGAATACAGATCGAGGTATCCTGCCAAAGAATATGTCCGCATCAGCAACTTCCTTTAGTTCCTGCTCCTCCCCCGGTGCAGCAACTACACCTAATTCTGGCACTATTGATTTAAGACGCTGTATTTCTTCACTCGATAAATCTACTTGTGATAATATCTTCATAATTCCCCATCCTGATTGTTAAAAATAGCATGCGAATCAGTACGGATTAGACGGATTTTCGCGGATTTTATCTGTGAATAATTCGTGAAATTCGTACTATTCGTGAAATTTGTGATTAAATAGCATTTTTACAGTGTGTAGTGTGATCTGGAGTATCTCCTCGTTTATTGTATGAGTCGTAGAACATGCAATAAAACAAAAGAAAGGAGAAACCCAATGGATATTATCACATATCTTCATCAGCTTTTCAATGAACATTTATGTAACAAATACATCCATTATGTTAACAAGGCAAGATACTAAATAATTTAATCTCGAATTAAACGATTTTTTCTTTTTATATTCGTGTAGATTGTTCCTATTTGTGTCATTCGTGATTAAATTTCAATTAATTTCTCAACATCCTGTGGAGACATATCTATTCCACCAAATACTTGACATAATATTTTCTTATGGCTTTGATGAAAAACACTTTTGCATAGTCTAATATGCTCAACTGCGTTAGGGATCGGTAATCCATTACAACTTACAGGACTGTTATGCACAGTAAGGACAAGAGAGTCATCAGCAGATTCAGCAAGTAAAGGAAGATTTGTTTCAGAACTGGCGAAGTTCAAGCCGATTAGACCATCTATTTGATTAAGTTCATCAATTACATGGTTTATACTACCGCATGAATGAAGTATTACACCACCGAATTCTTTAGCAACCTGTTCACAATATGGACGTATGAATTCACGTATAATTTTTGGTGAAACAACAGCGAGTAAATCCTCGCTATACGCAATCCCTTTTTCAGGAGGAAGCCATACTGCCGGGGCGCAATGATACGGGATCCAATTATTATCTACTATGTCACGCATAAGTTTAGCAAACTTAATCACAACATCTGTGCATAACGATAATAGATGATGTACTTCATTGGGATACTCATAAACTGCTACGAGAAAACTCTCTATCCCCCAAACCTGACTCGCAACAGAAAAAGGTCCCTGCAAATCAGCCTCGTAAACGGGTAGCATCCCATGAGTTTCACGATTAAAAAAGCTCATTTTATCCAGCATTTTGCCGGCTAATGTTTCTGATCCAAAACCCATCTCAGGCAGATTGTATACATCATTTGGGCTATTTATCACTGGAATTATCCGGGAAGTCATCGGTGATGTTTCTTCAGTGCAGCCGAAATATGCGGGTAGCATCGCTTGATTTATGCCCGGTGAAAGTCCCGGAATATAGTCGTCAGACCATTCAGCATGCTCAATGATTGCCTGCAACTGTGTAATTAGATCACGCTCATTGCCTGACATATCGTCTGACAGTTTTGGTGGTTGTTTGAGAGGCATTGCGTATAATACATAAGGCATACGGTTAGTTGACGGCTGATGATCCCACAAAGCCTGCAAACGTTGTTTCGTCGTCTGTATCCTCTCAGTTGGGTAACGATCTTCGATCTGACTGAGTAAGTTTTCTATTAAATCATTATCCATTTATTTCTCATCATTTACAATATCGGAATTGCTTCGACTAGAATGAAAATAGGAATCTTTTTGATCCATTCGGGATCAGGATGTGTTAGTTTCGCTATTTGTGGCGGTTCATAAATCCTTGAAACTGCCAAACCATTATGGCGCAATACATCAAAATAATACGTAAGGGAACGATGATAGTGATTAAACCCACCATAGCTGTCAATTCGCCACACTTCAGGCTCAAGATACCCATATATCATTCTGAAACGACGACCGGATTCCTCATCAATATTCGATGGAAAGTTAAAAAAGCATGGATGCGGGATAACAAATATGAATTTTCCAGATTCTTTCAATGACTTACGGACACTAGCAATGAGAAGATCAATATTTGGTATATCTGCAAGAACCATAAATGCAATCACATGGTCAAATTTCACGTCATCGAATGGCAGACCATCCGATAGGTCATATTGAATAAAATCTATTTCCGGATACTGTGATCGCCCAAATTCAAGAAGTGAAGAGGAACCATCAACGGCATATACCTTACCACCTGCGTCAAAAATCTCTTTACTTAACCAACCATGTCCACACCCCAGATCAAGCACATCCAGACCTTGCACGTCGCCAAGACAATCCCATAACACATCCTTAACCATGTTATAAATTCGGTTATCCGTGGGATCAGCGTTTTGAACGTAATCAGATGCTATTCTGTTCCAATCTTCTATATCTTTTGGAGATTGTTTGTTCTTCATGCTACCACACTCCAAGATTATGTGCTGTATCCAATGAGCGTTTACAGCGTTCTTGTACAACTCTGGTTAAATTATCTGCAAGTTGCTTATATTCCGCCAATGCGGTATCGCTAAAAAGCGAAAGTAAATGTTTCGGTATACTGGCTGTTCCATGCAGACATGCAGACAGTACAGCCGAAAGGTTTGATATGGTATCGCTATCACGACCAATATTTGTCCCACCGATCATACACTGCCACACATCACCCTTCGCTACCTTAAAGATTGCAAGAGTGAAAGTGACAACCTCCCATGGGTCCTGACCATTATATTCAAGGAAGCCTGCATAAAGTGGCTCACGTGCTGCAAGCACATCTGAGCATCCTTCTACGGCGATCAAGGCATTTCGGAGATGCGTGCGAGTATCTCTAGGTTCATGACAATTAAAATACACCATAGGTTCACCGGGAGCAGATTCAATAGCAGATTCAAGCACGGATTCAACTGTTGCACCGGGGCGCAATGATTCTGCAACAGCGGCACACAAGATACCAGTTGCATAAACGTCAAAACCACGCTGATAGTGATACGCCAGTTCAACGGCATTAGCATAAGCACGTTTAGGGTCGCCAGCATGATACATCCCGCATGGTGAACAACCCATCATGGCACTTCCGGTAACGATATTCCAATGCCCGCATGCATGAGGAGGTATTCCTTCTATCATTAGATTATACGCATGTTGTGAGTCATAATAATATCGGAAAGGTATAAGTTTTTTGCGAAACATATCTGCTAAGTCCTCTGCATAAGCGGAACCCTGACAGTGTATAAACGTCTCTGCCCAGATTTTAGTCATTGCGGAGTCATCTTCTGATTCTAGCCTTTCTGGAGAAAGTAACTTATCCAAAACACCATAATGCTCTATAATCCATGGATAGTCACGATCTTCTACGGGGCTTCCCATTACGTTACCAATTGCGCCTGCTAATAGACCCGCAAGTATTTTATCGTATAATAGAGAATTTTCTCCATCAGCCAATGTCAATATTTCATTGGATATTTGGGATTCATTCTTTAGTTTTGCTTTTAGCAGATTTATACTGCCTGTCACCCATTCTGAGATGCTTTCTTTATGCAGATCAGTGACATATTCACGCCAAATATCAGGAATACTTTCACATCTATATATTGCAGTGATTAGACTTAATACAATCATTGACCCAAAACGACCGTCACAGCATGAAAGGATAGATCGCATCAAAGTTGGCACATCCATAGAATGCTCTGCGAAAGATTCCATTCCAGCGATTGCGGTATAGAAATCTACGATCCAGTCAATGTTTGTTTTAGAAATTTTTTGCCTAAAATCTTTATCCTGTATAGCTTTTATCCATTCGGTGGAATTTTTTCCTGCGTCCAGCGCATATCGTACCAATGAAGCAATCCTTGCGTCTCTTTTATCAGCCATTCTTAGCAGTTCATGTTTTACGTCAGCCCACGTTGAGTCAGGAGATAATGCTGATGAAAGCATTGTCGCTATTAAAGCATTCAATATAACACCATCCCCGCCAACCTGTGTTCGAGACAAAAGAACGGCATCTTCATAAGCATGATCTGGATAGCCTGCGTGATAAAATGCTATGGGAAATGCTATCCAGCATCCTGCTAATACACTTGGCGCATACAATCCGGCAATACGCGGGTTCATCCCTTCTGCCATCAACTCAATGCAAGTCCGACCAACAGCCTGTGGACGAAGCCATTCTCGCTCTCTTAATAAAAAATCCCGAAATTGCTCCGGTGATAATTCCTCCTTCTGATGAAAATACTCCATACCCATTGCGCAAATATATGGGACAAGATCACCATAACCAGTGGGACTCCAACCGGGTGTTGTGATTGTTGGCGGGTCTTGTAATACGATATTCAATAATTTCGGATTTAGCATATCATCCAGAAATCCACGATCTTCACCAAGCGCACCCCACCATCTGCGCTCTGACCATTGCCCAATCTGGTGACCTATGAGCATACCAATAGCAGTTGATTCAATACGTTCTATGGTTTTAGAAAAAAGTTCCATTACTTAACCTCATTTATTTCAGGTACAGGTCTTTTCTTTAAATATTGCGGCGCAACTGTCCCCCCCGATAACACTATGCGCATAGCCTCCTGAACTGACAGGTCAGTGTCATAAACATCCTCAACGGGAACAATAGATAACCATCCAGAATTAGGTGTTGGTGCAGTAGGTATATATATTAGCGCCATAAGCTTGTTATTCTCATCTTTTGTGAAGTTTGTCAAAAAACCTATAGTCCAGCAACCTGTTCTTGGGTATTCAAATAACACAACTCGTTTGAATCCTGTTGATCCCTCGCCTCCGAATGATTCGACTAATTGTTTAACTGTGGAGTATATGACGCTAACGATAGGCACTCGTAAAAAGAATCTTTGAATAAATTTACCTAGCCATCTGCCAAATATATTCGATCCAAGAAGCCCTGCAAGGTAAACAAAAATCACAAGGATTATAATACCTGCTCCGGGAACAACCTTATTGCCAAGTCTCGGATATATTCGATTTAGCAATTCCTGTACAGTCGGTCTGACAACACCATCAATAGTGTTGAAAAGGAACTGCAATACCATGTAGGTGATGGCTATTGGCAAAAGAAAAAGCAGTCCGGTGACTATGTTTCTTCGTATACTGCTAACAATCTTTTTGCCAAAAGAGCGTTCTTTAGAGTTTTTCATGCACAAAACCATCCCGGTGGGTTTTACTCATCTGGTTCAAGATGAGTTAAGGTTTATCTTTTACAAGAACCTGTGCCATTTGTAAAGCCTCCTATACTTGACTTTGGGTTGGTTTAAGTCTTGGGCTGGGACCTCGTCGAAATTCTGATTTCTCAATTATTTCGTGAAACTCACAGGGTTTTCGGGGCGCTCCTAGTTTTTCGTTTAATGCAGTAACAAGCTGATCCAATGAAGGTTCAAGAGCAACGCGCTTTCCGTCCTGATATGCAACAAACCAACCTGGATGTGTTTTGAATAATCTATCCTTTTCCATATTCCAAACATACTCATTCTGAGACACAGGTTCTGATCTTACTACATTAAATCCGACAATTCCAGTATCTGTTTCATGAAGTTCATTATTCACAAAAATCTCTCCCTTATCTATAAATTCGGATCCAAAATTTTGATAAACTCTGACAAGAATATATCCGCTATGAAGCGATGACCGCATTTATTTGGGTGTATGCCATCAGGAATCAGTTTTTCAGTATCGGGATCATCAACAAAGACCTTATTTACGTCAATAATGTGCAAGCCTTTTTCTTTTGATAGTTCTCTTATAATATCAGCATATTCTTCCACCAGATAATTAAGCCCGTTTTCTAAGTAAGCAGGAAAATCCTTATGGGTATAGCTATCATTCATCGGCAAAGGTGTAATTAGAATCGGCATTGCTTCAATACCTTGAATAGCGAAAATTATCGTTTCCAGATTCTTCTTGAAGTCATCTGATGATACTCTTGGTGTATCAGCCATTGAATCAGTGGCAGGACGATAGTAACCCGCATCGTTAACGCCAAACATTATTGTCACATAATCAGGCTTGTATTGAAGAACGTCTCTTTCCAAACGTGGGATAGCTGTTGTCGTAATGTCACCATTGACCCCTGCATTAATAACTTTGACTTTGTGTTCCGCCATCTTTGAGAGATCAACTTGTAGATGGTGCCTATACGTATCTTCCTCTGTTACGTCACCTATGCCTGCACCGTTGGTTATAGAATCACCAAGAGCAACTATTATTATTTCTTTCATATATGCCAATTTTCCTCCATTGTAATCGTCTTTAAATAAAAAAACGGGTAACTCTGATCGGGCAGATTTTCACTTCACCTGCCACGTCAACGTTGCCCGTGTTTTATTTAATAAAATCTCTTTACTTCAGAATGGTCAGTTTCTTGACAGCAGAGAAGCCATTTGTCTTAATACTATAGAAGTATACTCCGCTTGCAACGGGAGTGCCGAATTTGTCTTTGCCATCCCAATAAGCGGCTCTGTCTTTACTTACGTATATCCCAGCATATTTGCTGCCAAGTTCAAGTTCTCTTACCAATTCACCTGTCGCAGCGTAAATCCTTATTGTAACCTCGCTATCCTGCTTTAATTGGAAAGGTATCCACGTTTCAGGATTAAACGGATTCGGGAAATTTTGCAAGAGTGCATTATTCTTCGCAGGCATTGCCCATGATCCAAATAAACCGTCAAGTTTTCTCAGTTGTAACGGTATTGCATTGGATTCATAAAGATCAACACTTTGAAGTGTCAATGGCGAAGCATTGTCGGAGATAACATCAAATTTAATCTCTGCCAATGTGTTACCGACAGTGCTAGTAGAATCAGCAAAAGATATTTTTATAATGCCGGGATTTGTAATGTTGGATGCCATTAGAATATTCGGATCGGATGAAACATCAACAGCCCGCAGAACGGAAGAATCGTAAGCTATGACAATATCTCCCCCTGCGACTGTGTTAGTTTGATCAATCTTTACTGGAACTGTTATGCTTTCACCTGATATGCCATGAACTTCGTCTAATTTAACATTAATCATTCCTCCAACGAGTAGGTTCTTGACTGGCGCACCAAGACCAACGATTTTGCGAAGTATGGCTATGGCGTCGTTTGCTCTTATTTTACCGTCATCATTCATATCTGCGGCGCATAATTGTTGAGAGTCAGGAACGGTAAGTCCCACAACAATACGCAATACAAGTATAACATCGTTTGATCTTATGAAACCATCGTCATTCACATCACCTTTTACACATGGAAGGGGTTGGTTAATAACCCCGCCTGCAAGAGTAGCAACTATAGCTGTTACGTTGGAATCAACCAGCACCGCCGGGTTTATCTTCGGATCTCCATAGGCATTGTTGATCTCGATTTTACTGCCTTTAGCTTCGATAACTTCAAACTTTAAGCTAACAAGTGTTCCAGCACCATCAACACCGGTGAACTTATCCTTGCTGTATCTCACGTCTGCAATTGTAAATGCACCCGCTGAATTTATGTTGGATAATATATCGGGTACGATGCCCTCAAAAGCGACCCCTTCCCCGGCTTTTGCTGAAACAAGCGGACGAGTATTTACCCCGTCAGCTTTCAGGAAATCACCTTCCTCAATTGAAAGGAACTTAATTGCTGTTTTGTCAAAGGATAATTCAAACTGATATCCAACTAAATCAGCAACGTCTTTGACTTTTACACTGATGCTAAGTACTTCACCAGCATTGGGACTGCCCTGAGTTGCAGGATCAACAAAAACAGTGGCAGAATAAACCCCAGAAACAACCACGAGCATTATAATTAATGCAAACAAAATATTTCTCATTTTTACCTCCGTCTATTCAATAAAATTATACTGCCCCAAATGTATGATACATCTATCTATATCTTATGTCAAGCAAATTGTTAATTGAATATCAATTTTATATTTGCATTTGAATATAAACTATGTTATACTAGGGTACAAGCAAGTATGGACATCAATTTTGGAAAAATTCAGCTTTTCATGGTATTCAGCAACTGCAAAAGCTATTAGTCTCAAGAGAGAAAGGAGATTCGTTTATGCGCAGATTTTTATACTTTACTATGGGTTTGATGTTATGTGCGATGGCAGTATATCTTTGTGCCTGTGCTGCTGGTGGAGTCAGCTATGATACAGCTAAAGACCCCATAAAACCGGCGCCCGATCTTAATAAAGATAGCACGATTGACCCATCAGCAAATGCCATTACAATTACAAAAGAGGACATAACTGTTACAGTGGAACATTGGTCAAGAGCCAGACTTGACAACAAATTCACCACATCGAGTCAGCGTTCACCTTTCTATTATTTGGACACATGGCCGCAGTCGTTGCAGTCAGAGGTTTTCCATGTTAAGATAACGAATAATACTCCCAGAGGAGTCGTAATGAACTTTAAGGAAACAAAGCTTTACGATGAACGACAGTATGAATACGTACCTACGACACTTGAGGAAATTCATTACAAATTCGTATCCAAGAACCTTCAGGATTTAAAGACGAAACATGGTCTTGAGGCTGCACCGCAGATATTGCTACAGACGATTCTGGGTCCAAAAAGTCTGATTCCAGCAGGAAAAACCATGGAGGGGTTTGTTCCATTTTTTACTCCAAGCACAATGGCAGAAAAGGTATGGCTTATAATAGTGCTAGAAAAGGAACCAGAGACTGCTACCGCCGCTTATCAGAAAGTTTCTTTCCGTTTTGATTATATTCAGAATCTCACTCTAAGAAAGACACAACCGGTAACAAAACTTTAGTAATACATAAAATAAAAAGGAGTAGCAAGCCTTAGCTCGCTACTCTATAATTATTCACCACGCAACTATTTTTTTCACTACAACAGAACTGATCGGGCATTTTCGATAGCTCTTATTTGTGCCGATTCAGCCATCCTGTCTATTTCTTGAGCAACTTCATTTGAAAGGTATTGAGGATGATGTTTAATTAGTATCTCTCTTGCCTTTTCATTTGCTCTCTGTCTCATGTCCTTTCCGCCGTCAATCATCCAGTCGTCCCATTTCTTGCGATTAGTGATCATGGGGAACCAGTTGACTTTTCTAAAATGCTTCAAAGTATGATCATGAGCGAGGAAATTCCCTCCGGGACCAACTTCTCTGATAACGTCCACTGCAAGAGTTTCCTTGTTCACTTCCATACCCTTTGCGATGTGAAGTGCGGCGCCAAGAATTTCATTATCAATAACACATTGCTCATAGCTGGCAAGAAGCATCTGTTCCATCATCCCGACTGAAAGATGAATGAAGTTGACCCCGCTTAGAGCGCATCCGAGAACCTGCAAAGCCCTCTCATAACCAGCCTGTGCATCGGAGATAGTCGCATCTATCCCTGTTCCACCCTGAAATGGAAGGTTGTAGTAATGCGCTACCTGTGCGGTTGCGGCGTGAAGAAGCGTTGTCTCAGGCGCTCCTCCAGAGTAGTTTGTCGTCGCCATATCCAGTATGCCTGATGCTATGGCGTATATACAGGGCGTGCCGGGGTTGACCATTTGTGCTAGAGCTATTCCACAAAGGATATTTGCCGATTGTTCAACTAATGTGCCTGCTAATGTAATTGGAGTAGTTGCCCCCGGTTGTGCATCAGCCTCCACGTAAAGCGGAATGTTATACTTTGCGGATTCCATTAATTCCTCTACTCTGATGCCCGCATGGACCAACGGGCTTGTTAGACACACAACAATAGTAAATATTGGCTTTTTCTTAGATTCTTCTGTACTTCCCTGAATTACAGACGCCATTTCAACCTGATCACGTATGCTCTGCGCGCCCATGCCTTGAGAATAATAGTTCCTTGCGGTATTTTTCATCACAATCGAGAACAGGATCCTATCAAAACCCTCCTGCTCAATATCCTGTGGAATGACAATGGCGTGCATAATATGAAGGTTTTCGAGGGCATCCTGAAGCCTTGTTAAATCCGTAAGGTCTTGTTTTGTAGCAGGTCGTCTGTTACCATCCAGATCAAGCACAGAAAGCGCAGATGATCCACCTATGGTATAGATCGCCTGTGTATCCACTTTCACGTCAAACTCAGGTTTCTTACCATGTAGAGTAAAACGGGAAGGTGCTGTTGATAATGCCTTTCTAAGCACGTATTCAGGCATCTGGACTATCCGTTTGTCGAAATCCACTCTACACCCATGATCCCGCATCAGTTCAAGCGCAGGTCTATATTCCACCCTTACACCAATCTCATCCAAAACCTCAAGCGTTGCACTGTGAATATCATTAAGATCGCTGTCGCTGAGAACTTTATATTGTCCACTTTTAAGATAATTAATCGGCATCATTGCCTCCTATTTGATTTGAAATATCTGTTATAATTCCGCCACAAAGATCATCTCTGGTGAACTATCAGCTAATGGTGATCTATCAAAATCACCATATAGCTCCACAATTTTGAATCCGTATCTCTCCAGTAAATGCTGTACTTCATAACGGAAAAAATAGCGGAATGGAAATGCCTGAACAAACCTATCAACCTTTCCATCAGGATAAGCCACATAATAGATTAACTCCACATCGTTATACTGTTCTGACCAATGTTTGGCTGAGATACGGTGTGTCCTCTTAAACTTCTTCCCATCCGGTATATCAATCCATGTGAAATCCTCAACTTCCTCCTCAACAAATCCGGGTCCGTACATTTTTCGTGGGTCTACCTGAAAAAAATCAAAAACCAATCTCCCTTTATCCTCCAGATGCCGACGAATACATCTCAGGCAGGACATTTGATCATCAATGTCTACAAGATGCTGAAAAGGTCGAAACGGTATAATAATTAAACTAAAAGTATCATTCAGATTAAAGTCTGCCATGTTCCCTTGAATCAGCTTGATACGTTCTTGAACCTCTCTTGGCTTATTCTGCAATTTCTGCCTGCATTTAGAAAGCATGTGCTCAGATAAGTCCAATCCTGTAATTTTACAGCCTGATTCTGCCGCAGGTATAAGTATCCTTCCTGTACCGCAACCTAGTTCTAGTATTTTTCCATTGGTGGAACTACAACAATTAAGATAAAATTCCAGATCACCGCGTCCGGCATATCCGGGAACGAAATCATATAGCTCCGCAACAAAAGAATAGCTGGAATAACCGTTGTATTTACTCATATCTTGTTCTCCATTATGATCATACACCAAATAATCTCGTTAATAAAACTCACGCTTTGCATGATGAAGAATATCCCCAATGTTTCTCTCTGTTTCTTTATCTAGTTATCTAGTAGAATATATCAGATCAATAATTTCTTCACTATATTCATCGCCTCTTACGATAATTATACAACATTGTCAAACTAATGTTGCTACGAATCTTGCTTCAAAGACAGTAGGATGGGTTCATGGTTTTGATTTGTTTTTGAAACTTATGAATTAGTAACTGTTGGCTTTATAAAAAATTTAAATCAATGTTAATAGGAAACCATGAACCCATCCTACATTTAAATTTAACATTGTCAAGCTAATTCCGTTTTTATTTCATAAGTTCCTGTCTTGCGTGATTCAGCACTTTATCAATCTCTTTCAGAGTATCACTATTTACAGGTTCAGGTATATGTGTTTCCAGAAGCATGTTTTTCTTCTCAATGCACCTTTGCATCATATCTTTAGCATTGTCATCGCGCCATGCCTGCCAGAATTGCCTATCAATGAGTGTCGGGAACCATAATTCTTTTCTGAAATTTTTAACCGTATGATCTTGAGAAAGAAACATCCCGCCTTCTGATACAACAGAAGATATAGCGTCAAACCCAAACTTTTCTTCGGATATTTCGATCCCTCTCATAATGCGCTCAACATATCCGATCAGTTCATCCTGCATTACTAACATTGCCAGTGATGAGGCCTGATCCACCCCGCTTATGCCGAGATGACCGAATATGTCCGCACCAGAAAGCGCACCCAATACCAGAGTTATCCCTGCTTCCATTCCAGCCTGAGCATCAACAGTCTTGCTGTCCGTAAGTCCAACGTTAATATAAACAGGCAAACCATAGTATTTCCCCATCTGTGTCATTGCGACAGCCATCAATGCCTGTTCAGGTCCGGAGAAGATCAACTGCGTGGTTCTCATGTCAAAGGCATGTGGTATACCACCGTAGCATACAGGCGTACCGGGTCCGATTAGTTGCACAATGACTGTCCCTGCAAGTATCTCTGCATTTTCTTGAGCAAGCGTTCCAGCTAATGTCCCCGGGGCAGTTGCGCCAACTTGAGCCATCGGTCCTATTGGAACAGGAAGCTGGAACCTGCACGTCTCAAAAAGCAAGTCAACGCCGTGAAACGGGAACTTCAAAGGACTTATCGGCTCAAGGAATGGATAGCCATAAGGATATTTCATAGCCTCGTTTTCACTGCCAGCAACAGCAGAGAAAAGTTCAAGGATATACTTTGCCGATTTCCGATCATAGAACCAGAACGTTATAGGTTTCGTAGTATTTTTGAGTAATTCAGCCGCAACCTCAACGCATCTATAATTGATAGGCAATTCTTTAGGGTCTGACATTGCACCCACTACGTTTATGTGTTCCAGAGCATCACCAAATCGTGCCGCAGTAACAACGTCGTCAAGTGAAGCAGGTCGCCTGTTTAAGCAAGAATCATCAACCCAGTGCGCTTCGCCAGCGATGGAGTTATAATTCCGATCACCAAAGCCAAATCGGGCTTGTTTATTGCGATCACGACCATATATACAGAAAGTCTTGCCAGATTTCTCTATTGACTCCATCACCAGACGTTCAGGAATCTTCACTGTTTCTTTGGATTCATTAACCTCTGCGCCTGCATCTTTGAATTTTTGTAGTACTTCTTTGTGTGATATACGAACACCAATTTTTTCCAATATCCTGACTGAAGCATTATGAATCTGCTCTATCTGTTTATCTGTGAGAACTCGAAATTCCATTTTCAACCCTTTCTCAATCTTTACGTAGTTTTTTCACCAAATAATGTAAGTCATGTCATTCCCGTGAAAACGGGAGTCCAGTTCCTATTTATGCACTTTTTCTGGATTCCAGCTTACGCTGGAATGACAAGTAATGCTAGACTCTATCGAAATTCTGGTAGGAAGTTTGCCTCTATCCTCAGCATCTCGTCTATCATCTTTTCTGCTCTATCAATGCTGTCAACGACTGGCTCAAGCATCATTGCTTCAAGGAGTTTCTTCTTGGAACGCTCTTTGTAAGCTTCTATCAGCAGTTTATGGATGGAAACTTGCTTATTGCAAAGCGCTGCAATGCCTTCCGGTAATGCGCCAACCTTAACAGGATGCAGACCTTCGGCGTCAACAACAGTCGGTATCTCAACAACTGCATCCTCTGGCATATTCGATATTGCAAAGCCATCATTTGGTATATTGACTGATAACTCACGTCTTTTGTGATTGTATTCTATATCGCAGATTATTGGGATAGCTAACTCTCCGCTAGGCTGCGCAAGTTCGTCTGCCAAAGGTTCCTCTCCATCTACAACCCTCTGTATTCTTGATTTAGAGAAAAGTTTAACACCATACTTCTTCTCCTCCTCAATTGTGTGAATTTCCTCTTTCCACGACATATAAACCGGACCACAGATCTCATAAGCGAAAGATACATACTCTCCTGTATGGCTTGGTGATGGGAATGGAAGTAAACCAAATATTTTATACAATCGCCTTGTTAAAAGATCAAGACCCCAATCTGATTCCTTCATCTTCTGGTCAAATAGAGGATGTAAATCCTGACCACTGGACTTTTCTCTGATGTGCATGACCCAATGGAAATGGTTTAATCCGCCAACGTCTATCTCAATATCGTCTGTTGAGCGTCCAAGTATGTGGGCAACGTCGTTGTGCGTGCTGATTGGTCCATGGCAAAGTCCAACACATTTAATCTTGGTTAGTTTGTTCACTGCCATAGCGACTCTATTCTCTGGATTAGTGAAATTGAGTAATAGTGCATCGGGACAGAGTTTCTCCATGTCTTGAGCGATAGGAACGGTAATGTGAAAACTCCTGAGCGTGTGGAAGTCTGCACCGGGACCACCACATTCGCCGTATATGTGGCGAAATCCGTAAGCGTAAGGTATCAAGAAGTCCTGTTCCCATAGTTGATAGCGTTTTTTAGACAGAGCGGCGATGACATAATTTGCACCCGGAAGTGCTTCAAGTCTGTTTGTTGTAGCTTCAAGCTTGGCGTTAGACTTGTGGTAGTCCTTCAGCATCTTTGAAAACTTATACATCCTGTCAAGAGCTTCCTCGTCAATATCAACCAGAGAAACAGTCAAATCTAATTCATTCAATTCCTTTGATGATAAAATATCTGCGATAGTACCACGTCCAAAACTACCGCTTCCCGCACCCATAAGAACAATTTTCATTTTTTTCATCTAAATTTTCTCCTTATTGTTCCAAAAATTCAAATTTCATAGTAAATTATGAGATGATCTTATCAGACAAATTGAAACAAAGTCAAGGGAGTTTCGTATTATCGCTATTGACTCATTCCATCTCTTATTATACAATGGAATTAGACTAAAAGGTTTAGGAATACAAGTTTTTCAGTTAGCAATATCAAATAATGTTTAAGGAGATAGAAAATATGCAGGAATTCGCAAAAGACCGTTATGAAAAGATACCCTATCGCCGTTGTGGAAAAAGTGGACTTAAACTGCCCGCAATCTCATTGGGATTCTGGCAATCTCTAGGTGAGCCGGGGAATGAGAAAACTTGTCGTAATTGTATGTATTACGCCTTTGACCATGGGGTGACGCACTTTGATCTTGCGAATAACTATGGTCCTCCGCCGGGAAATAGCGAACTTGTCGTTGGTCAGATTCTTAGAGATATGCCCCGTGATGAACTGATCATCTCCACAAAGGCTGGATTCTATATGTGGGAAGGTCCCTATGGAGATTGGGGAAGTAAGAAGTATCTCGTTTCTAGTCTGGATCAGTCGCTGAAAAGATTGGGATTGGACTATGTTGATATATTCTATCATCATCGCCCTGACCCAGACACACCTATGGAAGAAACACTTGGCGCTCTTGATTTAATAGTAAAGCAAGGCAAGGCTTTATATGCAGGTCTCAGCAATTACAGAGGTGAAAGATTCCGTCAGGCTATTGAGGTAATCAAACAACACGACTGGACGCCTATAACCATTCATCAACCGTCATACAACATGCTGGATCGCTGGGTAGAGAAAGACCTTCTGCCATATACTGCTGAAGCAGGTACGGGTGTTATCGCATTCGTTCCATTGTCTCAGGGAGTTTTGACGGATAGATACCTGAATGGACTTCCTTCGGATTCACGCATAGGTAAGCGCGGAGACAGTGGTAAACAATGGTACGAAAGGCTTAAATCAGACGGTGTTATAGACAAAGTTACAAAGCTGAATGAGATCGCTAAGTCACGAGGACAGACGATGGCGCAAATGGCGATTACGTGGCTATTAAGAGATGATCGTGTAACCAGCGTATTAATCGGCGCATCCAGGGTCGATCAGTTGGCTGGCAATCTTAAAGCTGCTGAAGCGCCGCCATTGACAGATGAAGAACTACAAAAGATCGAGGCGATACTTGCAGGTTGATAATTGATAAAAGATATTATGTTGAGTCTCGTTCTTTGGCCCAACCCACAACTAAATTCCCCTCTTGAGAGGGGTCCGGGGGTGTGTACCTTCCTAACAGAAGAGGTGATATTATGGAAAAGACAATAGGTATAGGTATCATAGGTCTTGGTATGGGCAGGGATTTGCTCTACCTGAATAGTGACCCTGACAGCAGATTTCAGGTCAGGGGTGTTTGTACTTCCACAGCCAGCAAAGTTGAAACTTTTGCAAAGGAAAATCGGATACCTTTCTGGACTACTGATTATCATGAACTGATCCAGAATGAATACATAGACGTGATAGCAGTATACTCACCGGATCATCTTCACGCTCAACAATGTATTGACGCATTGAAGGCAGAAAAGCACGTAATCGTAACAAAGCCGATGGTGACATCGCTTGATGATTCAATAGAGATTGCACACCTCGCAACAAAAATGAACCTGAAATTTCTGGTTGGTGAGACATGCAGATGGTATACCTCATTTCTTGATCTAAAAAGACTTTACGATGATGGCGAACTTGGTGATATTATATTAGCTGAAGCTCATTATGTACACGAGATCAAGGACTTCTTCAACAAAACGTCGTGGCGATTAACAGCGCCGCAGGATTTTATGTATGGCGGAGTATGCCATCCTTTAGATTCGCTAGTCTGGATACTCGGTGATGTGGACGAAGTTCACTGTTATGCAAACAAAGGCAATCTATCGGCTTATCCTATTGAGGATAATTTTTTGCTTAACGTAAAATTCCGTAATGGCGTTATGGCTCGTGTTCTTGGTATTTACGGCGTAATCCAACCGCCAATGCCGATGATGGGACTTACCATCTATGGAACCAAAGGCACAGCAACCGCAACGTTTGAGGACTTCAAGCCTTCACAGTTAAGGTTTTGTCTCGATAAATTCATCCAGAATGAGCCTGCGGTTATTGACTATCCTGCTGATATGACAGGTGCTTATGGTCAAGGAGATGCTGTCAGGCGTTATATGAGGCATTTTGAGGATTGCATTGTGAATGATAAACCAACTCTTGAAGATGCTGTGGAAGGAACGAAAACTATCGCAACACTTTCCGCCGCATGGGAATCAGCAAAGACTGGAAAACCTGTTAAGGTTGAATATGAAATATAGCAATAGTAAGGTGGTGGAATAAAGTGCAATACAAACGGAAACTTGCTTTTGTTGCGTTATGTTGCACAATAGTATTCTTTAGTACCGCATCTGAGAAAAACATTTCAGCACAGCAGGCATTAGTTGTCTATTCATCCTATGTAAAAGATAACATGGATATATTTATTATGGATGTTACAAGCGGAATTCAGATCAACCTGACAAACAATCCAGCCAATGATATAGAGCCAGAATTTTCACCTGACGGGAAAAAGATTGTCTTTGCTTCCGATAGAACTGGAAACTATGAAATCTATACTATGGATCTTGATGGGAAAAATCTGCTTAATTTGACAAGAGGATCCACTGGCACATCACCGTCCTGGTCGTCTGATGGGAAGATGATTGCTTTTGACGCGCATGGTATCTGGGTTATGGATGCAGATGGAAATAATCAACGCAGAATAACAAAAGAGGGATTTGAGGGTAATTATTCTCCATCAATGTCACCAGATGGTCAAAAGGTTGTATATTATTCGAGAAGAGATGGAAGCTTGAATTTATATATCATTGATGTAAATGGGGAGAATGAGCGTAAATTAACAGATAGTATTTTCGGAGATGAGTTCCCATCATGGTCGCCTGACGGTAAAAAGATCGCCTTTGATTCTGGTAGGAATGGTGGTAATGCTGAGATTTTTATTATGGATGCGGATGGCTCAAATCCCCATAATATATCAGATAATCCTGCAAAAGATATGGAACCAGCTTGGTCTGACGATGGTGAAATGATTGTATTCGTTTCCAGTAGAGTATATAGTGAGGATATTTATATTATGCGTGCAGACGGGAGCGGACAAACCAGATTGACATATAATCAACAAGAGGATAGAAGCCCTGACTGGTTTGGACTATCTGTTACTTCTGTCCGTCCTTTGGGAAAGGCGACAACGACATGGGGTTGGCTAAAGTATAACAAATAGAAAATGGGGAGTAAAATGCAGAAGAATCTATTTATACCGGGTAAGATGGCGTATGTAAGGGGTGAAAAAAAGCCTGATGTTGAGTGTATACTCTGTGCTATCGTTCAAGAAAGCGATAAGGTAGTTCGACTTGATGTTCACAGATCGAAGCTCTTTGTGGTTGCGCTGAATCTCTATCCTTATGCGCCGGGACATTTGATGGTCTTTCCTAAAAGGCACGTTACTGACCCCCGAATGTTGACCAAGGAAGAATCGGCAGAATCATGCGAGTTACAGTCAATCTGTCTCGATGTTCTCGATGAGGTTTACTCTCCACACGGTTATAATATCGGATACAATCTTGGTGAAGCAGGAGGGGCAAGCATTGCTCATCTGCATCTTCACGTAGTTCCAAGATATAGGCGTGAGACTGGATTTATTGATATACTCGCCGGGGCAAAAATTATTGTCGAAGACCCAAATGTTAGTCTATCAAAAGTCAGGGAGGGCTTTGCTAAGATCATTGGTAAAGGCGTTGATCAATAATAGACGGGATCTTCCTGTTTGTGAAATAACTACTAGGAACGAATTGTATTTCAAGACGAATAAAATCCTCTTTTAGGAAGAATTCCAGTTCGTTCATATAATATAGCGATTCAAGAATTTCATTCTCTTTACTTTTTAGTTTCTCTGGTAGTATAACTATCAATTTGTCACGGTTTCGTTCTGTGGAAACCATTATCTGCAGGAAGCCTGTCTCATTCAGGTTGGAATATATAGTATTTAGAAATGTGTCGTAATAAAATTTTTCACCATAAAGGCTGAAGCCTTCGTCTGTCCGACCGATAACTTTTAGACGTGGTGATGTTCTCCCACATTTACACTTTGCATGATTTATACGAACCACGTCGCCTATACGATACTTTATAATTGGTTGTATGTCAATCTGCATAGTCGTCCAAGCAACTTCACCCTCTTGAGTTGTTTCATTGATTACTTTTGGCTCTATCAGAGTCGGTATATTAAAGTCGTTGTAAATATGTATCCCATCATGAACGGAACACTCACCACCGAGGGTACTCGTCTCCGTCCCGCCGTAATGTGAAAAGATTTCTACTCCAAGCTCTTCTTGAATCTTTTTACTGAATCTTTCGTCCAGTTTCTCTCCAAAATAGATTATTTTCCTTAGATTCGCCTCTTTTTTAAACATTCTTAGTAAAACCTCATAGGAGCGTGATAAAAGGCTTGGGACAGTAAAAAGTATAGTCGGATTAAGGTTTATCAGCTTGCTAAGTGATCTATCAAAATCAGATTGTATGCCGTAGTATATGGTATTTTTCACTCCTAGATTCTCAAACGCTTTGGCAAACCAGATGTAGATACTTGGGTTTCCAACATCCATAAAGACGATAATGTCATCTTTGGAGACATCGAAACCCGCAAATACTCTCATGGCTAACCTTAGCTCATTAAGTTCATCAGTCATACTCTGGAAACGCCTTTTGGGTCTGCCTGTTGAACCTGAAGTCGTTTCAGCATGATATAGGTGTTTATTGGCGCAGATGAAAGCATCTCTTTCCAACATACTATAATCATACTTAGACATGAATGGTAATTGTTCCAGAGCATCAATCGGGTCTATACACGGATCAACGCCGACTTCATCGAATCTCCAGCGATAATATGAAAAATGATCGTATACCCTGATGAAAAGCGATGAAAGCCTGGGCTTAATTACTTCATTTAGTAATTTTTGCTGATCAGCACATTCAAACTCCGGATCCAGTATCATCAATGTTCTCCAATGTAAGTAATCTGGAAGCTGTTGCCATTTAAAATTTTTATTCTGTCAGATGTTTTGTATCTTATGAAGGGTTGAAGGCCATTCGCCAAAGTCGTTAGAACTAGAATGTCATCCGCAGGATCAGTTTCAATGTAGAAATATTCTTCTGGATAGATATAGCTTCCTTCAGGTGTTTTTATAGCGATCCAGCCTATTTCAGAAATTGCATATATATCAAAGTGCAACACACCCCTTAATCCCCTCTCAAGAGGGGAATCGTCTAATCTCCCCTCTTGAGAAGGGCGCAGAGATGTGTTACTTTTGAGAGGGGTCCGGGGGTGTGTAAATCGGTTAATTGTGAACACATAAGGAACTTCCCAATTTACAGCGTTTTCAAGCATCCCATCGTTACCAATGAGCAAACAGTCAGGACTAAGCCTATCAATCCAATCCTTAATTTCGTCAACGGAGTGATCACGCACAAAAATCATCGAGGTCGGATATTTATAAAACAGAAGGTTATTTACTATCTCACCGCAGAAGTAGCTGTGGATTGAATCTGTCAGAACTACAAAGCTTGAACCTTCTTTAATACCTGTTTGTTCCATCAGATAATAAAATATTTCGTATCTTCTGTCTCTGTCAGAGGTGCTTTCAAGTCTTGGAAATGGGAATATTGTCTTATTTTCAATAGGGGGAAGAACAACGGCAACTTCGTCAATGTCAGATATTACGTCTTCAATATCGCACTTCACGAAATCGCTTATCCTGATGTAAGGAAGGTTCTTAAAATCAGCGAGTGAATTTATCTCTGGTTTTTTCTGATATAATTTACGGTATATAGGAATGTTATCATAAGCATAATCAACTATGGTTCTTAGTTCATCAAGCATAATTTTGTTTGAATCTCAACGAGTTATCGAGTTTTTCACTAAAAACACAAAGGTACGGGGTTCACAAAGGGGTAGGATAGGCATTGCCCATCTTATTGCGGCATGAAAATCCTATCTGCTTTTAAACTCACCCCATGTTGTGGTAAGTTTTCCTTTGACCTCAACATTAATATTCTCGGACTTAGTAACATATTCCTCTATTGACGAAAGAGCGATTGAATTATTTATACCACCAATGGCATAAATTTTTCCATCTACCACACTAGAGGAATGCCCGGCTCTTGGGGTACTCATTTTAACCCCTATAGCCCATTTATCTTCTATTAGGTCATACACCATAACATCTGCCATACTATCATTTCCAAGAGTTCCACTACCCATCGCATAAATCTTGTTATTAGCTACACAAGCAGAAAGACATAATCGTCCAACTGGCATGTCGGCTTTTTTTGCCCATTTATCTGCAACGGGATCATATTCTTCAAGATTAACAGTAAACGTAATTCCCCCTCGATCTCCACCAATAGCATAAATCTTGCTGTTTGCCACACCCACAGCGAAATAGCTTCTTGGCGTTGGCATATCTGACTTTTGTGCCCAATTATCTGCAACAGGGTCATATTCATATACATCCTTAATGGGCGCACCATTCCATCCCCCGATGGAATAGATTTTGCCATTAACAGAACCGGCGCATGGACCTGAAATTTGCAATGGCATATCGGCTTTTTTTGTCCATTTATCCTTAATGGGATCATATTCTTCTACCGTTTTATATAAAATCCCATTATTTTCGTCGTCTCCCCCGATGACATATATTTTCCCGTTTGCCACAGCAGAGGCTATATATGATCTGCCTGTAGGCATATCTGCTCTTTTTACCCATTTGTCAGTTATGGGGTTATACATTTCAACTGTTGTAAGGTTTGGCCATCCACCGATAGCATAGATTTTTCCATCTACAACGCTGGTAGTAAAAACGTACCTTGGAGTTAGCATATCAGCCTTTTTTATCCACTTTCCTTCTTCTGCAAGGCTAACTGAATAAAAGACTATCTCCCACGCAATTAGTACTAACAATATCCAGATAAAACGTTTCATAACGCCCCCCTCCCTAATATTTGCCTTTTTAGTGATGAAACCTTTGGTAAGTGCTTTTCAACATTGCTTAAAAAAGATATAAATTATCGTATAATCAAGATGGATGATTTTCTATTAACCATGGAAAGATGATGGATATTAGATGAAAGAATCGTCTATTACCATAGTCTAACATCCAACATCTAACATCCGGAATCTCTTTACTTTTTTAATTCACCCCATGTAGTGGTAAGCATTCCTTGAGGAGAAACTGCGACTGTTTTTGCAGAAAACACCAGATCCGCTAGAGCGGTAGCATCTTTTCCGAAAACGATTGATCGAGAACCCCAGCCGATCCAACCTCCCTGACAATCGCAACTATCCGATTCGTTTACAACAAACCCCCAGCCAATGGTTTTACCTGTCGCAAGAGTAACAGGAGCAATGTCATCGGAGGGAATTCTGATCTCGTAATTGGTCAGCTTTTTAGAATCATCTCGCACGATTGCATATTCGGAAGTTTCGCCTTTGGTGCCGGCATTTGTAGCCCATCGCCAAACTGATGGTACTTTTCCAGCTAATGCGTATCCGTATTCATATACAACTCCAGCGTAAGTTGACTTTTTGCCTGTTGGATCAATGGCAATTTGAATGCCATCACCACCATATATTTGGTCACCGCCTTTTGTATTCTGATGAACATCGTCTTTGACGCTGAAGGCGACGTAAAGGTTATCCTTATCCCATGTTACCCACCAAGTAACGCTAAGATCGTTCTCTCCGCTGTACTGTTCACCATTCGCTTCCCAGAAGTCCGCCCCTAGAAAAGTTCCTTCAACGTATTTCCAATCATCTAGATTACCGTCAATCTTGGGTTTGAATGTACCGGCATTTAACGCTTGATAGACACATGCTGCCTGATCACCTTTTTGTGTGCATTCTTTTTGAGCAATACTGATATTTGCTATTGTTAAACATAACATTATCGTTAAAAGGCAAATACTTTTCCTGATCATCTCTATATTCTTCCCCCTTCAAAGAGTAAGGGTGAAGCATCTGTAAGTAAATGTTTCACCCCGACATAGTGATTATAATTGTGTAACTACGAAGGGTAGATATGGAATCTATCCAAGGAAAGCAGTCACTATGCTACTTTTTGAGACTTCCCCAGGTGGTTGTAAGCTTGCCACCGGAGCTAACAGCGCTAGCAATATCGGCAACAAAGGTTACGTTATTTGTATTGGGGGCATTTTTTCCATAGACGATAGCGTGTGGACCCCATCCGACCCATCCACCTTGTCCACCGGAAGTATCATTTTCATTGACTATCATAGAAAAACCAATAACCTTGCCAGCGGCAAGCACTGCCGGTGCTATATCTCCACCAGGGATTGCGACTTCATAAGTTGTGGTACCAGCCGCATCATCCCTGACTATGGCATATTTTGAAGTCTCACCTGTTGAGGCGGGGTTTACTGACCAACGAAAGACCGAAGGCGCAGTCGTTAGAGCATATATTCATAGACATAATTGTTATAATCTACCTTTGCGTTTGTGGGGTCAATCGCCATTTGAATTCCATCGCCATTCCAGATGCTATCGCCAGAACCTGTGTTCAAATGTATGTCATCTTTGACAAAAGCGGAAAAATAGAAATTATTATCGTCCCATGCGGCACGCCATGTAGTACTCAGATCAGCATCACTCGTCCACGTTTCAACTCCCAATGTTTCCCAATTGTTGTAAACGTCATGAGCATCTAACTGACCGGTTACAGTTAAAGAACCAGTAAGAAAGACCCCCGGGACATTAGACCATTCACTTAGATTTCCGTCAATAACGGGTGGGGCACCAAATTTGAGTGCATTATAATTCTCTACTGCCATAGAAATACTAGCTAATAATGTAACAAGAATAACAACCAATAAAGCCATAAATGTGTAACGTTTCATTGCCGTCCTCCTATGTAGAAGAATATTTGGGAACATCAGGCGTTTACTAAAGTGTACAGTATATTTATACTACAATATCACCTCCCCACGTTTTTTTGACCTTGATTTTGTTGTTTTTTGGAATTGTACCAAATAAAACAAGTAATCAGGTTATCCATTAGGTATATTGATAAAATATTTTGTACCACTTTTAGTTAGAAATGAGACTTAAAATGTCATTCTGAATGAAGCGAAGCGGAATGAAGAATCTAAAATTCCAAACCAAAGAAGATTCTTCACTTCGTTCAGAATGACAAAAAGAATAAATCTCATTTCAAACTCGAATAGGTATTACCTTCTTTGTGTATAGTAACATACTTTTATTTTAGAGTCAAATAAAACATTAATCTGAATTTAATTGTTCTGTCCAGTTTAGAATTTCGCTGGATTGTCTTTTATCACCTGTTTTAGAAAACATTTCAGCCAGAGTTTTGCATCCTTCTGTTAGTATTTGACGTATGTAAGTACCTTTTGGTTGAAGGTCTAATGCTGATTTTATTTCCTGCTTTGCTTTTAATAACTCGTTTTTTTGTGAGTAGGAGATGGCGATACTTAAACGTATCCTAGCTAACTGATCTTTGAACTCTTGAGAATTATGGTTCCGCAACAGAGAGTATTTTAGCTTTGTCTCCATACTGATTAGATTTTGATTTGCCGTTTTGTCATAAGGATCAACTTTTAGAACCTTGTCAATCTCATTCGCCGCTTCAATATACATGCCTTTCATGATGTATATGTAAGCAATATTATTGCGCAAAAAAGGCTCAATTAAATCTTCTGGCAAGGAATTAAGACATTCTAATGCTTTGTCATAATCTTTAGATTGCATGTATTTATCAGCTTGCAGAATTCTAACGTTCATTAATATTTTCTTGGCATTTTCGTTTTTTGGATCAAGGCTTAAAGCACTATTGACGTGCTGAATCGCTTCATCTATTTTATCAAGTTTTGAGTAAGACATAGCAATACATACATGAATACCTGAACTATCGGGAGTAAGTGCCAACGCCTTGTTAAATTCTCTCAGCGCATCGCTGTAAGCTTTGGCATCCAACAATTCGATACCCCATCTTTGATGAGCAAGAGTAAGGTTGCTTTTAATACCTTCTGAGTTTGGATCAATCTGAAAAGCATGTTCCAGTGCATCTACAGCCGCCTTGTTATTTCCCAATCGAGAATATGTTGCACCGAGGTTGTTATAACCATCCTTGTTATTTGGTTCTCGTTTAAGGAACTCAAGGTAAGCGTTAATCGCCGCTGTATCATTTCCTGAGTTTACAAATTGCATAGCTTGATTCCAATATAGTGCTGAGATATTTTTCTTTGGTCCTTCTTTCTCTGGAGCCAGTTTTGATGCTTTTTCATAAGCCTCATTTGCTTCTTCCCAACGATCCATCTTTGCGTATTTTACCCCCATATTATTATAACAAGACGCCATATTACTCTTTGCAGTAGAGAATCCGGGGTTTATAAGAATAGCCTGCTTAAACTGCGCCAGGGCTTCCTCATATTCCCCTATCTCACTATATGCTGTACCAAGTGCATTTAATACCTCAGGTTTATCAGGGAACATCTTGAGTCCATCTTGTAGTAGTTCAATTGCTTCGTTATACTTCTTTTTATTTATAAGTTCGTTTCCGCCATTCAGATAAACACTGTAAAGATTTCGTCTGGCTGGCTCATAAGCTCTGTTTTCTTCCAGGGCTTTCTTGAAATGTTCTAAGGCACTAGCAATATCCCCATGCTCGTAATATGAGACACCGATAACGTTATTAAGCATAGGCGACGGGTTAGATTGGGCGAGTGAAAGATATTCTGATATTGCTGATTCATCTTGGCCAAGTGACTTATAAGCAGATGCCAGAGCAACTCTTGCTTTGTCATATTGCCGATTTAGACTCAGACACTTTCTTAAAGCTTCTATGGCTGAGTTATAATCGCCCTGGTCTATGTATATAGACCCAAGAAGGAAATATGAACCAGCATCGGATAGATTTGATTTCAGATCATCTTTGATAGCTGAAATGGATTGATCGTAAAATGGATAATTATTTTCATAAGAATATAAAGTTTTAAGAGTGATTATATCATTTAATGTTGGGTGTAATACGTTTGATGCGTAATACAAGGCATCATCTTCGTTCTTGCTATGTCCCCATAAGCCGATGGCATGACCAAATTCGTGCAGAAGGACTATTTTCATTTGGTTGTCGGATATAGGTTTTGCTGTTATCGGGTCACGAATACATATCTGCATCTCTACATAGAATTTATCACGGTCAATTCGATGCAGTTGTGACATTCCCAGAGGTTGTTCATTGTAGTTTGCTTCGAGCTTAGTGACCCACGATAGTAATACATCCGCACCATCAGAGATTTTCACAATCTCAAAACTTACCAATCCTGACGATTGTGATTGCCATTCTTTTAAGGCATAGATCAGATCGTCATTGTATCCTTCATGGTCGGGTTGTAGGTTTTCAACGTAAACAGTGATAGGCATCTTCGTAAATCTGGTAAGCCGACCATCAGATACCATTGCTATACGATCGAAGTAGCCATCCTGTTGCGATATGCAGTCAGACACATATACGAGGATTATGATAAAAAAAGTAGATAGAATAGTAATGATTAATCTGTAGCTTGGTAACATAATCAATACAGTATAAAACCACAGATGAACACGGATTCACACTGATAATGAGAAAAAGATACAGGATGATAAAATGCCATCTTATATCCTGCCAGTATCTTGTATCAATATCCATCTGTGTTTATCCGTGTTTATCTGTGGTTTAATTCCTATTTTTTACTTCAAAAGTGTTACTTTATTTGTGAACCTTACATCTTCTATTACAACGAAATTTCCTCGACTGGGTTTACGTGAACCATAGCATCAGTTATCCTCAAATCGCTTTTTACCAGTTCTGCCTTTACTTTTCCGGCGATTGAATGTCCTTCGTTTACAGACATTCGACCATCAACTTCGATCTTAATATCTACAGTTTTGTCGGGGCCATGTTGATGAACCTTTATCTCATGGACACTCACGACACCCTCTACTCTTGATGCTGTCTCTGATATTTCCTGAATCATCTTTGAACCAGGAGTTTCATCCATAATTATATCCACACTTGAGTGTAATAAATGCAATGAAATCCTGAAAATCAGAATAGCAATAATCAGACCAGCAATAGGGTCAAATATAGGCAGGTTCCAAATTCGAGCTATAAATATTCCGATAGTTGCTGGTATAGATGAAAATGCGTCAGACCTGTGATCCCATGCGTTGGCAATAATAGCCTGACTATTTAGTCGTCTTCCTACTCTGATCGTATATTGATACATTGCCTCTTTTATGATAATGGATGTTATAGCCGCATAAAGTGCTATACTGCTTGGTGTCGTTAGATGGTGGTGAACGAAAACGTGTACTGCTGAATATCCAAGATATAGCCCTGTCAGCAGGAGTAACAATGCGACCATGAAAGATGCAATAGTGTCGGCATTTCCATGACCATACGGGTGTTCTGCATCTGCTGGCTTTTTGGCAATCCGAAGACCAACAGCGACTATTCCAGTGGCTAAAACGTCGGATGCGGAATGAAGTGCATCTGCTATCATTGCCTTGCTGTGTCCTGCGATACCAGCGAATAACTTAAAAGCAGTAAGCAAAATATTAACCCATAACCCTATACTTGTACATACCTGCCCGTCATAAAAGTCTATTCTTCGTTTTTTCTTTGTAATCTCAGTCATGCTATAACTAAACCTCCGATGACACTGTAGATTCTCGAACTGGCTTATAACAATCAATCAGTATGATTATCATCATATAAACCATCAGCCCAGCATATATACTTCCGAATACAATCAAAAGTATTCGGGAGTATATAAGAAAAGCCAGTGTATTTACCAAAGTAGTAATAGCAGTCCAGACAATGATCTGTATCTTGATACTGCTTTTTGCCCTCGTAAAAACATATATTCCTGTTATGCTGAAGACCATAAATATGTGTCCAAGATGATGAATATGAGCTTTCATCAGATTATCATAAAATCGCGCTGCTTTAAGTTCCTGCAGTGCCTCCGACGAATACTGATCCTCTATTTTCTCCCCCTTAAATACTGGAGATTCCAGCACCAACCAAAAAGCGAGTAGCAATCCGGCTACTATAAGAACCAGATAAGAAATAATAAAGACTTTTATTGGTAATGGCAAAAGATAAAGTCCATTTTCATTCATAACACACCCTCCCGATTAATTGTATCAGTAACTCCATCATTGTCTTCCATAGTCTCCCAAAAAACTTATCTCTAATTTTTTAAACCAATTTATTATTATACTGCATTAGTGTTTTTTATGCTAGATTATTTCATATTTCATAAATGTAATGATAACGTGCCAAAATGACATTCATAAAAAAAATGGGAAATATCAAGCATTTAAGACTAACAAATATATAAATGATGAATCACAAGGTTATCATAGAGTGTCATAATGGCATAAACTTTTGTGTATAATCAAACAAAATTATAAGGAAATGCCTTTATTCACAAGCATTTTCTCTTTGGTACGCTTATTGCAAGATATTAATTATGGATATGTGTTTCCAATTTGATTAAAATTTTCTGTTGATTTTTTTGTCAGCAGAACTTGTGCTGGGAATATTATCTTAGCAGTTTTAGTTTTAAGTGACGATAGGTTTCAAATCTATCGTTGTGATTAAAAACTAATTTAGTGTTATCTTGTATTTCAGCACAGTATCACATATTTACACTACTAATAATTAGAGTTATTTCAGTAAGGAGGAATGACTATATGGCGATCAAACCTATGAATGACAGAATCTTGGTTAAACCGCTTGAACAGCAAGAAGAAAAAATCGGCGGAATTATAATACCGGATACCGCAAAAGAGAAACCACAGGAAGGCGAAGTTATCGCAGTAGGTACAGGTAGAATTATGGAAAATGGTCAAAGACAGCCCATGACTGTTGCCGTAGGAAATAAGATTCTCTATGGTAAGTATTCAGGAACCGAGATTAAATATCAGAACGCAGATTACCTGATTATGAGGGAAGATGACGTTCTGGCTATAATAGACTAATAAGGAGGATAATTTAATATGGCGAAACAGATTTCTTTTAGAGATGACGCAAGAGCATCTATCAAAAAGGGAGTAGATATGCTCGCAGAGGCTGTCAAAGTGACTCTTGGTCCCAGAGGCAGAAACGTTGTATTGGATAAAAAATTCGGTGCCCCGACTATTACTAAAGACGGTGTTACCGTGGCAAAAGAGATCGAGCTTCCAGACCCCTACGAGAATATGGGCGCTCAGATGGTTAAGGAAGTCGCATCCAAGACCAGTGACGTTGCGGGTGACGGAACGACTACAGCTACTATTCTGACTCAGGCAATATTCAGAGAAGGTCTCCGAAACGTTACTGCTGGACGCAATCCGATGAGCCTCAAGAGAGGTATAGATAAAGCAGTAGAAGTAATCATAAGTGAATTAGAAAAATTATCCATGCCCACTAAGGGGAAGAAAGAGATCGCTCAGGTAGCCAGCATCGCCGCTAATAATGATAATGCAATCGGTGATCTTATAGCTGACGCTATGGATAAAGTCGGCAAAGACGGCGTTATTACCGTTGAAGAAGCAAAGAGTATGGACACAACTCTTGAGGTTGTCGAAGGTATGCAGTTTGACAGAGGCTATCTATCCCCGTATTTTGTTACTGACGCAGAGCGTATGGAATGTGAACTTGAGGATCCATACATCCTTATCCACGAGAAGAAAATCAGCGTTATGAAGGATATGATCCCTCTGCTTGAGAAAGTTATTCAACAGGGAAGGTCGCTTCTGATTATCGCTGAAGACATTGAAGGCGAAGCCCTTGCGACATTGGTAGTAAACAAGCTTCGTGGAACCCTCAGAGTCGCCGCTGTGAAAGCCCCTGGTTATGGTGATAGAAGAAAAGCCATGCTGGAAGACATTGCAGTGCTGACAAATGGTAGAGTTATCTCCGAAGAGCTTGGTATCAAACTTGAAAGCATCTCCGTTAATGATCTTGGTCAGGCTAAGAGGATCGTCATTGACAAAGATAACACCACTATCATCGAGGGTTATGGAGCCAAAGATCAGATACAGGGTCGCATCAATCAGATCAGGAACCAGATCGCTGATACGACCTCTGATTACGACAAAGAGAAACTTCAGGAAAGACTTGCAAAGCTCTCTGGCGGTGTTGCAGTTATCAACGTTGGCGCCGCTACTGAAGTTGAGATGAAAGAAAAGAAGGCGAGAGTAGAGGATGCCATGCACACTACAAGAGCCGCAGTAGAAGAAGGTATACTTCCGGGCGGCGGCGTGGCGTTCCTGAGAGCATTACCCGCTCTTGATAATCTCAAACTAACCGATCCAGATGAGCAGATCGGTATTGAAATTATTAGGCGTGTTCTTGAAGAGCCATGCAGACAGATCGCTGAGAACGCTGGTCAGGAAGGTTCTGTGGTAGTCGAAAGAGTGAAGAAAGAAGCAACAAACGTTGGTTATGATGCTCTTGTCGGTGAATATAAGGATCTCGTCGAGGCTGGAGTTGTTGATGCGAAGAAGGTTATGCGTCTTGCACTTCAAAATGCTTCTAGTATCGCAGGTCTTATGCTTACCACTGAAGCTATAATAGCTGATATTCCCGAAAAAGAGAAAGCTCCTGCATATCCACCCGGCGGACCCGGCGGTGATATGTATTAATATCGCTTCTCACTTCATACCCTCCTTTGTAAAAAGGGGGGTATTTTTTTTATATATCTTTCTCCAAGTTTCACTCTTGACAGTTCTATGTCGTAGTGTTAAGATTTCAGTATACTAATGTCTCATATACTATATATAATACTATTTTCCAATTGAAACACTACATAATAATGTCATTCTGAACGAAGTGAAGAATCCTCTTTTTGCGATAGTTACGAGATTCTTCGCTGCGCTCAGAATGACATATTTGAATTGGAAAATGGTATAATTTACAAGGAGGAATAAGATGAAAGTAAGATATTTGTTGATTGGCGTGGTTGTTCTGTTTGCTGCTGTTATGCTGGCTACCCAGAGTTATGCCAAGATTGACCCAAAAACTATTGTTGGAATGTGGCTATTTGATGAGGGTAGCGGTAAGATAGCCAAAGATTCCTCTGGAAACGGAAATGATGGAACACTGGAAGGACCGGATTGGGTTGACGGTAAGTTTGGCAAAGCTCTGGATTTTAACGGTGCAAGTGATTATGTGGATGCTGGGAATGACCCTATCACAGACACAAACGGAACAAAGATATTATCTATTTCTGCATGGGTTAAAAGAGCAACTAATACTTCAAAAGTTCTGGTAGCAATTAGAAGGTCTCCAGGAGGTTATATTTTGGGAGTAGGGGTTACTGGTGCATCAGCTAACCAAATTAAGATGACGAAATTTGCAATAGTGGATATTTATTTAGGCACTTTTCCACAAGATACAGATTGGCATCACCTTGTAGGTGTATGGGATGAAAAAGGCCAGACTGCTTATATTGATGGTGTCGTTAATGGTAATTCTGCGGATACTGCTAATTTTTCAAGTGCTTCAGCCGGTAAATTACTGATAGGCGGAGATACTAACGATCAAGGATATACTGACGGCGCAATTGATGACGTTGGTATTTTTAATGTCGCCCTGACAGCAGATGATGTTAAGAATATTTATAATAACGGGCTAGGTAGGGCGACCGGTTTAGCACCTGTATCTCCAAAAGGCAGATTAACTACTGTTTGGGGAGAAATAAAGGCGAAGTAATCACTTCTTAAGAACCAGATGGGGAAGCCTGAAGTTCAATCCATGATGGCAACCATTCTTTATCACGAATTTTACTAATGGTAGGGGTGAAGCATTTTCAGCTAGAGCAAAGTATATTGCCATTGTATGATGTGAAAATGCTTCGCCCTTACTTATAGTGTAATTCGTGAGTTATGAATAGACGTATAATTGATTATTTGGAGAAAATTAATGTTTGAGATCAAGAAAAAAGAGCAACTTGCGCCAATCATTTACCAGATAGAAATATCGGCGCCTCGTGTTGCAAAAAAGGCACTGCCCGGACAGTTTATTATAATCAGGATTGATGAGTATGGTGAGCGTGTTCCTCTGACAATAAAAGATAGCGATCCAGAAGCAGGCACTATTACATTAGTTTTTCAAGTCGCTGGAAAATCTACTACACAGCTATCAACACTCAATGTGGGTGATTCTATACTTGATCTTGTCGGACCTCTTGGTAATCCTACGGAACTTCCAGAAGGTAAGTCTAACGTTATATGTGTTGGTGGCGGAGTTGGTACAGCCTGTATGTTTCCACAGGTTAAGGAACTTGCACGCAGAGGGAGTTACGTTACAGCAATTGTTGGCGGACGTACAAAGGAGCTTGTTTTACTTGAGGATGACTTTAGAAAATACGCAAGCAGGCTTATAATATGTACTGATGACGGTTCTTATGGTGAAAAAGGTTTTGTTTCGGATGCCCTGAGAAAACTATTGGATGCTGGTGAAAGACCTGACCTTGTTATCGCCATAGGTCCGCTTATGATGATGAAGGTATTGGCTGACGTGACAAGAGAATATGGCGTTCATACTATGGTAAGCCTTAATCCGATAATGGTTGATGGGACGGGAATGTGCGGTGGATGCCGTGTGACAGTCGGTGGAGAAGTTAAGTTTACCTGCGTTGATGGTCCGGAATTTGATGCTCACAAGGTAGACTTCAACGAACTACTGATGCGCCAGAGATATTATCTTGATGAAGAAAAAGTATCAAAGGAACAACACGCCTGCCGACTGCAAACAGTAAAGAGTGATCAGTAACGGATATAGCGAAAACTGATCACTCATTACTGATCACTGCTTACTGATTACTGACTATTGGGAGAATATTTAATGCTAGAGAAAAAGACAGCGATGCCTGAACAACCACCTGAAGAAAGAGCATGTAACTTTGAAGAGGTTGCATTAGGATATACAGAGGAACAAGCGATTCTTGAGGCCTCAAGATGCCTGCAATGCAAGCGACCTGCTTGCATAGAGGGTTGTCCCGTAGGAATTGATATACCTGCATTTATAGCAAAAATCAAAGAAAAAGATTATAAATCCGCTATTGAAATCATAAAAGATAAAAATAATTTACCTGCTGTATGTGGTCGGGTATGCCCGCAAGAAACCCAATGCGAAGAGATGTGTATTATGGGTAGAAGGCATGAACCCGTTGCCATTGGACGACTTGAGCGATTCGCTTCGGATTGGGATTTAAAGCAGGATAAAGAGGAAATTCCCCCCCCTGAGAACAAAAATGCAGAGAAAATAGCTATAATAGGTAGCGGACCGGCAGGACTAACAGCCGCCGCAGACCTTGCAAAGATGGGATACGATGCTACAATATTCGAGGCTTTCCATATACCCGGAGGCGTTCTCGTCTATGGCATACCAGAATTCCGCCTGCCAAAAGAAATAGTAAAAAAAGAAGTGGAATACGTTAAAAGTCTTGGAGTTAAGATAGAAACAAATGTGATCATTGGAAAAACAGCGACTCTGGATGATCTGAGAGAAGAAGGATTTAAGGCTTTCTTTATATCTACAGGCGCAGGATTACCCTCGTTTCTGCGCATACCCGGTGAAAACCTTGCAGGTGTATATTCAGCTAATGAATTTCTTACAAGAGTTAATCTGATGAAAGCTTATAAATTTCCAGAATACGATACTCCGATTAAGATTGGAAAGCGAGTTGCGGTTGTTGGTGGTGGGAACGTCGCAATGGATTCAGCAAGAGCGGCGAAACGTATTGGTGCCGAAGAAGTTATAATTATATATAGGCGCTCCGAAGTTGAAATGCCTGCACGCCATGAGGAAATAGAACATGCTAAAGAGGAAGGTATCAAGTTTATGATACTCACCGATCCTATAGAGGTGCTTGGTGATGATAAACTCAGGGTGAGAGGTGTAAGATGTATAAGAATGGAACTCGGTGAGCCAGACATGAAAGGTAGACGTAGACCAATACCAATTCCCGGTTCAGAATTCGAGATTGAGATAGATAACCTTATAGTTGCTATCGGAACAGCGCCTAACCCACTTATAACAAGAAGCACACCGGGACTTGATGTGCAGATATGGGGAGGAATCGTCACAAAAAATGATACGGGATTGACTTCTATTGATGATGTTTGGGCTGGTGGTGATATTGTAAGCGGATCGGCAACTGTAATCAGCGCAATGGGTGCAGGTAAGAAAGCCGCGAAGGCTATTGATGAATATATCAAAAAGCAAAATATTGGTAAACCAAATTAATTTTTAGCTTAAATGAAAAGAATCAAATCCCCTCTGACTCCCCTTTAGCTAAAGGGGAGAACCGATTCTCCCTTTGAATGAAGGTTAAATAAATAATCGGGTAATAAGCTAGATAACCTTCTCTGGATTCCCACTTTCGTGGGAATGACATTCTACGGGGTTTGTCATTCCCGTGAAAACGGGAATCCATTTTAATCTATTACCCTATTAATTATTCCATGTTCATAAAAAGGGGGATTTAAAAACTTTCTATTGCTATTAAGTATTAATTCAACTAAGTAATTCGAGGTAAAGATGCCTGATAAAATTGATATTTCAATTGTCCTGCCTGTTTATAATGAAGAAGAAAATCTCAAGGAACTGCATTCAAATTTGACAGATGCTCTAAAAAAACTCGGATGTGAGTATGAGATAATCGCAGTTGATGATGGCAGTACCGATAGCAGTTTTAAAGTACTTAAAGAACTCAGTCAGTCTGATCCAAGACTAAAAGCTATTAAATTCAGGCGCAACTTTGGTCAGACTGCGGCACTTAGCGCAGGATTTCATCATGCCAAAGGCGATGTTATCATAACAATGGACAGCGATCTTCAGAATGACCCCGCCGACATCCCAAGATTGCTAGAAAAGATAAACGAAGGATATGACGTTGTTAGCGGATGGAGAGCGGATAGAAAGGATAAATTCATATCGCGCCGAATTCCATCAATTCTGGCTAATAAACTTATTGTAAAAATGACAGGGGTTAATATTCATGATTTCGGTTGCACCCTGAAAGCTTATAGAAAGGATGTTGTTGATAATATTAACCTTTACGGTGAAATGCACAGGTTCATCCCTGCGCTTGCTAAGTGGGTTGGCGCTGAGATCACTGAGATCAAAGTCCAGCATCACCCAAGAAAGCATGGAAAATCAAAATACGGAATATCAAGAACAACGAGGGTAATTCTTGATTTAGTGACTGTTAAGTTTTTACTTTCATATTCAACGAAACCGATGAGACCATTTGGTATCATGGGACTTGGTTCTGGATTTCTTGGATTTTTGATCTGTCTTTACCTTTCAATAGGAAAAATCTTCTTCCCTTCAGAAGCAACTTCATTGACAAGACGTATGCCTATGTTGCTATTAGGTATTCTTTTGATACTCGTGGGAATACAGTTTCTCACTATGGGACTTTTAGCTGAACTGATGATCCGCACTTATTACGAGTCTCAACATAAACCGATATATTATATTAAAGAAATAACTGGAAAAGATTGAAATTGAAATGAATTCTGCAAGGAGGTACATTATGGAGATAGCTCCGAGAATTAGTGTTGATGATAAGGTGAGATTTGGCAAACCAGTAATAACTGGTACGAGAGTTCCTGTAGAGTTGATTCTTGGAAAGCTGGCTGGTGGAATGTCTTATGAGGAAGTTATGGAAGAATACGAAATTACCCATGATGATATATTAGCTGTGCTAGATTACGCTTCCAAATGCCTATCAAATGAAGAGATTTTACTGGTAAACTAATATGCCAAGATTTGTTATAGATGAAGATATGCCTCGTTCTACATAGAGATGAACAATTAGTGAGAATTACAGTATTGAGAGCAAAGAAGACGTATCATTTGTAGAGCTAATTAAGTCAATCAAAAAGGAGGAAAATATGTTTGAAACAGGAGCTTTTATAATAGCATCTTTACTGACTATTCCAAATGGTCTAGGTATCAATATTCACTTCACTGGTGAACCACGAGACCTTGACCTGATCGCTGAAGCTAGATTTAAGTTCATCAGGATGGATTTCGCATGGGGAGGCATCGAAAGAGAAAAGGGAGTCTACAATTTTGAAAGCTATGATACACTGACTGAGGGTTGTCTAAAGCGGGGTATTCATCCGCTGTATATACTGGATTACAGCAACAAGCTATACGAAGAAGGCAACTCCATACGTACTAAAGAAGGACGTGAAGCATTCGCAAAATTCGCAGAAACGGCAATTAGGAGGTACGAAGGAAAAGAGATTCTCTGGGAGATATGGAACGAACCAAACCTGAAACAATTCTGGAATCCTCAACCAAGCGTTGACGACTACACTGCGCTAGTTGAAACTACAGTATCCCGTATTAAAAAAGCTGTTTCATCGGCAACGGTTATCGCACCAGCAACTTCTGGAATACCTATGGATTGGCTGGAAGCATGCTTCAAGAAAGGTATGCTTGATAATCTCGATGCTCTTTCTGTGCATCCATATCGTACACCAACGCCAGAGACAGTAATCAAGGATTATGAGAACTTGAGAAAACTCATCAAGAATTACTCAAAAGGCAAGAATATTCCCATAATATCAGGCGAGTGGGGTTACTCTATAATAAATTGGGACAAAAACCGTATCTCAGAGGAACAGCAGGCTCAATATCTAGTTCGCATGTTTCTCATAAATCAATATCAAAACGTTCTCGTAAGCATCTGGTACGACTGGAAAGACGATGGAACTGACCCCAATGAAAGAGAGCATAATTTCGGAACTGTGACTAATGACCTTAAACCGAAAAAAGCCTACCTTGCAATGAAAACTCTTGCAAGCGTACTCAATGGGTATTCGATAACTGAAAGGATTGATCTCGGCAAAGATGATAATTTTGCTTTGAAACTCAAAAAGGGTGAAAGCGAAGCCCTTGCTATCTGGACAACGGGTGATGCTCACGAAGTGACGTTGCCAATCAAAGATAAAAAAGGCGTTATCTATGATATGTATGGAAAAATGTCTGAGTGGAAAGGTGAAAAGATAAAGCTATCCCAAAGTCCGCAATATCTGATCATCAGTCTATAAGTCTATGGGTCAACCAGATTAATTTTTATATTTATTAATAGCACACGGATTGGCACAGATGCGACGGATTTTCACGGATTTTGAAGGATTGTAAGAATTTAGTTATTTGAAATTAAGAATCCATGATTAAATAACTTCCCCAATAATAAACACACCCCCGGACCCCTCTCAAGAGGGGAGTTTAGGTCTATTCCCCCTTTGAAAAAGGGGGACCAATGGGGATTTAAAAAGGTTATTTTTATGGCGCCTAAAATCTTAAAATAGGTAAGTTATTTAATTATGGTTCCAAAACGTTATTGATTACCATTCAACCATTTTGATCCGTGCTGATCCGTCTTATCCGTGTAAATCCGTGTGCTATTTCCAAAAAAAAACTAATCTGGCTGACCATTATTGCTTGACCAGATTAGTTGTTTCTATACTCATTAACTATAATAAAGCCTGTATTTCTCCATCGCCTGACATATAGCCTCGATATTTTCTAATGGCACATCAGGCGCACATTCTGCGGTCAGCATCAATCCACCTTCTTTTGAACCGAGTTTCATTATTGACTCTTTAACTTGATCGTCAATATCTTTTGGCGTGCAGAATGGGAACATCTGGCGATCAAGGTCAAGATTGACGCAAACTTTTCCCTTGCAGTATTCTACAAGCCCATCAAGAGTGTTTGCCCTGATCTGAGGGTTAAGTATTGTCACGCCACATTCGATCAGGTCTGGTATAATCTCTAGTATATGTCCGTCAGTATGAAGATAAACATGCGCCCCTATCGCGCGGCACGCACCAAAAATCTTTGCGAAACAAGGCTTGAGGTACTTCCTCCAATGCTTTGGACTCATCGGCAGGCTTGTCTGATTCCCAAGATCATCACCGAATCCGACCTGCCTGGGTTTATTTGCCAGTATCTTTTCTAGTTCATTCATGTTATAATTCAATACCATATCAATGAGTTTTTGCAGTTGCGGAGGTTCTTCCATCAAATCAATCATGAAGTTTTCAAACCCTCGTAAATAATAAAGGCGCATATACATGAACCCATGCGGTAACCCGCCTGATGTGGGAGGAACGAATGTGTCAAACTTTGACCAATCATCAAGAGGATGTTCAACGACCAGTGATTCCATTCCGCCACGTATGTTTTTCCACACACATCCCCAGTTGTCTATGTGATCACCTTCAACATAAGTTCCTCCGAAACCATCAAAGTTACGGTTCGGATCCTTCTTCTGTTCCCCGAATATGACTGGATGTCTGATAACAAGGTCTTCCAGTTCACCACGGTATTTACTCCATGCGGCAGGTAACATGCCAACGCTACAGATGATATATTCAGGGTTACGATATTCTACTGTTCGATAGTAGTTTTCTTCATGAGTCATTTTTTATATACCTTTCTCATATCGTTTAATGTTATAATCTATTTTAAATTGATACGTATATTATATCACGTTATAGCATCTCTTCAAGAAAAACCTTTCATTTTATTTTTACAATATTGTAATCGTTAAAAAATACGTTTTTTGTAGGATGGGTTCATGGTTTTCACCTATATCTGATTTAATGTTTACCATAAATAACAGCAGATAAATTATGGTTTTAGACAACATACCAAAAACCATGAACCCATTCTACTATTATGTCAAAATGGCATTTTTTAACGATTACAATATTTGACAAATTCGTGATAAGAAAAATCTCACAATGGATATAGAGAGGTTACCAGATGAGTACAGAACTAGAAATTCTCTCGACTCAGATATTCGGCGCAACGATTGAATTCGGCATCGGTGTTATTAGGAATTTGCCTGAGTATATAAAAAAGCTTGGTATTTCCAAATTATTAGTTGTCTCTGATAAAGGTCTTATAAATTCTGGTGTTATTGACAGTGTTTTTGATATTTTAAAATCTTCCAAAATCGAATACGTCCTTTTTGATGGAGTCCAGCCAAATCCTGTGGATACAAATGTTATGGATGGTCTGGACGTCTATAAAAAGAATAACTGCGATGCGATTATGGGGATCGGTGGAGGAAGTCCTATTGACGCTTCAAAAGCCATAAGGGTAGTAGCAACTCGTAACGGTCACATCAGAGACTATTTTTTACTAACCGTAGTTAAAGGCGATAAGCCTATTCTCATTGCTGTTCCAACTATGTCGGGGACAGGTTCCGAAGTCGCAACCGGCAGTATAATCACTGATACCGAAACTAATCGTAAAAGAGTGATCCGCCACATTCCACCGTCTCTGGCAGTAGTTGACCCCGAATTGACTGTAAAGGTTCCACCATATATGACCGCCGCAACAGGAATTGACGCTCTCAGTCACAACATTGAGGCTTGTGTTGCTCTCAGTTATAATCCACTAGCTGAAGCTATCGGTATTGCCGGTATTAAATTAATAGCAAAGAATCTCAGACGTGCAGTTGAGGACGGATCAGATATTGAAGCACGAATGAATATGTCTATGGCGTCAATGATGGGTGCATTAGCCTTCCGTAAAGGGCTTGGTGCATCACATTCTTTGTCCCATCAGCTTTCGACAGAAGCAAACGTTCATCACGGTGTAGCAAATGCAATCATGCTACCTTATGTTATGGAGTATAATCTTGAATACGCAACCGAAAAGTATGCAGATATAGCTCAAGCGATGGGTGTTGATACGTCCGGAATGTCGGTTACACAGTCTGCAATGGCATCTATACAGGCAGTGAGGGAATTATGTAAAGATATAGGTTTGCCCGAACATTTAAGTGCAGTGGGTGTAAAGCTTGATATGATAAAAATTATGTCAGAACAGGCAATGGAAGATCACTGTCATCCGCTGAATCCTCGATTATGCACAAAAGAGGATATGTATAAACTTTATAAGTCAGCACTATGTCATTAATTTATTGTTATTTGTAATCGTCAAAAAATACCATTTTGACATATATTTCAACGTTTTTCACAAAAGGAAAGCAAATGGGAATACTTTATTACGGTGATAATCTTGAAATTCTACGCAACAAGATTCAGAATGAAACGATAGACCTGTGCTACATTGACCCGCCTTTTAATTCAAAGCGTAGTTATTTTCAAATCTATAATGCTATCGGTGGTGAACAGGATAAGGCACAGGCGCAAGCATTTGTTGATACTTGGAAATGGGATACACACGCTATTGAAGGTCATCAGCAAATCATAAGCAATTTTGAGGGGCGTTTCACTAAGCAATCAATAGAGCTTATCAAAGGGCTTGAACTGATTTTAGGAAAAAGTGATTTATTGGCTTATCTGGTTAGTATGACTTTAAGAGTGACTGAAATTTGTAGAGTTTTGAAACCAACAGGTAGCTTTTATCTTCATTGTGACCCAACAGCCAGCCATTATCTAAAAGTCGTGTTAGATTCTGTTTTTGGTCCAGAAAACTATCGAAATGAGATTATTTGGCGGCGGACTAATCCCAAAAGTCATATTTCACAAAACTTTCCAACAAGTACCGATACAATCTTGCGCTATGCCAAGAGCAACAAATATACCTATCACCAACCTTATACTGACCATGACTCTGATTATGTCGAAACTGCTTATAAGTATGCTGATGAAAAAGGACAATATACATTAATGCCATTGTTAAATCCAAATGATGATAGACCAAATTTAACTTACGAATTTCTTGGTGTGACACGGGTTTGGAGATGGACACGTGATAGGATGCAAAAAGCCTATGAAGATGGGATTGTCGTACAACAGAAACCAGGGGCAGTTCCTCGATACAAGAAATACCTTCACGAGTCTAAGGGTCGTACTGTCACGAATTTATGGGATGATATAAAGCCTGTTGCTGGCAATGAGTCGTTTGGTTATCCCACACAAAAGCCAGAAGCCTTATTAGAACGTATCATCAAAGTCAGTAGTAATGAAGGAGATATAGTTTTAGATGCTTATTGTGGTTGTGGAACTACCGTATCAGTCGCTGAAAGGCTTAAACGTAACTGGATTGGAATTGACATCACTTATCACAGTATTAGCTTGATACTTCGGCGTATGGAATCTTTTGGTGAAAATGTCATGAAAAGCATAAAAGTTGACGGTATTCCACAAGACATGGACGCCGCAAAAGCCCTTGCTACCCGTCAAGATGACCGAGTAAGAAAAGAATTTGAAAAATGGGCAGTGTTGACCTATACAAATAACCGTGCAGTTATCAACACCAAGAAGGGCGCAGATAAAGGTATTGATGGCGTTGTTTATTTTGCCACTGGTGCAGATACTACAGAAAGAATGGTAATACAGGTCAAATCAGGCGTTGTAAATCGGTCTATTATTGCTACTTTGCATGGCGATATGGAGCGTGAAAATGCAAAAATGGCTACCTTGATTACACTTGATGAGCCAACGAAACCTATGAAAGAAGAAGCCTCAAAAGCGGGTTTATATTATCATCCTATAATGGGCAAAAATTACGATAAAATACAAATCGTGACTGTTCAAGAATTAGTCGAGCAGGAAAAACGGCTAGAATTGCCGTTGAGCCATGAAGTTTTGAAACCCGCAACGAATCAAAGTAACAGTGATTCCCAATTGAAAATGGGTTTGTAATAATGTATTCTGTAACAAGGAATCAAAAATATGACTTTGCAGGAGAATCATACTCAAGCACATATCCAAATCTGCATAAATATCCTGCCACAATGCTTCCGCAGATAGGCATGGAGCTATTTAAAGAACTTGGAATTAAAGGAGGCAAATTACTTGATCCCTATTGTGGTTCAGGGTCGTCATTTACAGTAGGATTGGATAGAGGTTTGAGTGAGATGCATGGTTTTGATATTAATCCTCTTGCCATACTTATCTGTAAAGCGAAATTCACGAAAATTGATTTAAACCTGACTAAAATGCTACGCCAAGAACTCAGAAATTCAGTTTATGAATTTGTAAAAAAAGAGGAAAATATAAATAGCATTAGAACACCAATATTTTTTAATATCAATTACTGGTTCTCAAAAGAAATTTCATTAAACCTGGCTATTCTGAAGCAATCTATTAATCAATTCCAGAATGAAGACATAGAAAGGCTTTTTCTATTAGCATTCTCTGAGACGGTTCGAGAATGTTCATACACACGCAATGAAGAGTTTAAGCTTTATCGAATGAAACCAGAAAACATATTAAAATTTAACCCAGACGTTTTTGGTATATATTTCCAGAAACTTAATAGAGTCATTAATGACTATGAGGAATATTACTACCCGAAATTAAACGATGCAAGTATTGAGCTTGATTATAAAAAGTTTCAAAAAAAAGACAATTATTATGATGTGGTATTGACAAGTCCACCTTATGGAGACAGTAAAACAACAGTAGCCTATGGACAGTTCTCAATGTTCTCAAATGAATGGTTAGGAATAAGGCACGCAAGAAGAATAGACGGCATCCTCATGGGTGGTAAAACAGTCAGGTATAATTACAAAAAGGGGTTAATTAAAGATCATATAGATACCATTGTTAAGGAGTCAAAAAAAAGGGCGTTAGAGGTATCATCATATTATATTGACTTAGACGACTCAATAAAGGAAGTTGCGATAAGTTTAAGGAGAGGTGGCATAGTAATCTATGTAGTAGGAAATAGGACAGTAAAAGGTATTCAACTACCAACAGATCAGTTCATTGCTGAGAAATTTGAGGAAAATGGCTTTAAGCATTTATTTACTTATGAACGATTATTAGGAAATAAATCTATGCCCTTACAGAATTCTCCTACAAACGTTGCTGGCGCAAAAAAGAGTACAATGACGCAAGAATTTATAGTTGTTTGTGAAAAAATGCAAGGAGGACAAAATTGAGTTTGGAGAAGCTGACTGCAAAGATTAGCAACCCGTTAATATCTAATAAAGCATTACAGGTATAGCACTATCAAAAAAAGAAATAAAATAATTGAAGATTTCCTAAGCAACTTTAATATAAGATTTTTCACTTTTTTAATAGGAATAGCACGCGGATGACGCGGATTAAACGGATTTTCGCAGATTTCTCTTTATTTATTTTCGATCTGTGTAAA